>Ga0081539_10001501_pt1 | contig 39433 bp, 62 predicted proteins | sample TabmetS4T2R2_FD_71023 | JGI IMG/M metagenome (GOLD analysis project Ga0081539, IMG submission 71023) | Tabebuia heterophylla rhizosphere microbial communities from the University of Puerto Rico - S4T2R2 | ecosystem: Host-associated > Plants > Roots > Rhizosphere ... | reverse complement strand
TGATGGGACCCGAGTACGTGTTCGAGGAATGGCTGACCGACGTGACGCCCTTGTGGACGTGATCCGCCCGCGAAACGAGGGACGAGGCTCCGGGAGCGTTGGAGTAGCTGACCTCGTTGGAGTTCGAGCCGTACGAGACGCCACCCGACGACTCTGGACTCCACACGACCCCCGAGTCACCCGTGGCTGCCAGCCGCCAGTTGGATGGGATCGAGGAACCGTTCGATGCCTTGGAGTAGTGGTGCAGATCGGCGGAGTGGCGGGTGCGAAGGTCGAACGTCATCCGGCGATGTACTCCACCCGCACGGCCTCGAAGCTGTAGGGGATGAAGTCGAGCTGGAACGTCTTCGCTGCCCCGTCGTAGGTCACGATGTCATCGGAATGATCGACGTCGTCGACGAACACGCGAAGGGACTCGTTAGCGAAGATGAACGAGGTGCTTCCGGACGCACCGGTCATCGTCACGTCCTCCGAGACCGGGTTGCCTGCGCTCGGTGGCTCAGGAGTCTCGCCGGTGACCCAGTCGGTCGGGTCGAAGATCGCGTGGGTCGTCATGTTCTTCGGGACGTGACCCGCCCCGTCCCAGTTGACCAGGACGTAGTAGCTCCCGGCCTCGGTCACGTCGATCGGTCCGAGGGTGCCGGTGTAGTGGTAGACGCCACCCACGGTCGACAGGCCGGTCAGGTGGAACACCGAAGCCCACGACCCGATGCCGGCCGGCTGGAGCCCGACCTGGCCGTTGTTCCCGGCGTCCAGCGGCGACGGGGTGATCGTGATGTCGACGTTGTACGTGACCCCCTCGACGAGGACGAGGGTCTGGTCGCCGGTGACCGGGTCGATCGTCGTGTTCGTGCCGATCGCCGGGACGAACGAGCCGCCCGACGAGCCGTAGTTCTCCGAGGTCGAGACGAACTGGGTGTCGAAGTAGTGGGCCGGCGTCTGGGGCGTCGGGTCGATCGGGAAGGGCGTGGTCGACCCTCCTCCAGTGCCCGGCCCCAACCCGCCGCCTGAACCCAAGCCGTGCGTCGAGCACTCGCACCTGACGTCGTAGTGGGTCGGGTCCCCATCGACAGGGACTACCGTCAACCGCTCGACCCGGGTGTACGCCCCGCTCCCATCGAAGCCGGTCAGGTGGGTGAACCGGCAATGGATCCGCATCCCCGCCTGGATCAGCCCAACCTTGGTGGAAGGGAGACGGACCGTGAACGTGAGGGTGCTCCGCTCCTCCGAGTCCGCGGCGAGGATGCGGTCGGCAAAGGTGATCGCCGTTGATCGCTTTCCGACCCGCTCGTTCTCGACCTGGAACGAGCGGTAATCGAGGGGCGCCGGGAAGAAGGTCACCTGCGTCGTGGTGTTGTTGCGCCAGACCGCGCCGCCCTTGTACACGTATCGGATGCGCGAATAGACATCGGACGGGTCCCACGCGAGCTCGCCGTCGTAGTAGGGCGGATAGACCGTGCCGGTAGGTTCTCCGAACGAGTCACGGGTGATGTCGGACTCGACGTTCGAGATCGAGAGGGTCGAGGTGAAGGTCGTGACCCCGGGTGCATCGAAGAACAGCCCGACCTTCTGCGCGCTCTGGTCCCAGTAGGCGAAGAAGATCTGTCCCCTCGGTCCGCACAGATCAGCCAGCACGTCCGCGGCGTACTGGCCCCGATAGTTCGTCGCCTCGAACGTCCGATCCGCCCCGTTGACGAAGCCCAGGTCGAACACCAGCCCGTCGAGACACGGGTCGGAGAGGAGCCACGCCAGCCGCTCGGTGTCGGTCTCCTCGGGTCTCAGGCAGTCCGTCCCGCCGATCAGCCGCAGCGACAGGAAGCCGTTCGAGTCGTTGATCGTCGTGTCGATCTCGCGGCTCGCGCCCTGGCGGTACTTCCCTCGTCTCTCCGTGTGGTCCGCGATGGTACCGTAGAACAGCACCGGAGCTGAGGTGCAGTCCGCCTCGACGACCTTGACGATCTGCCAGCCCGTGACCGACAGGCTCCCCGCGGCGTCGTCGAAGATGATCCCGCCCTGCGAGCCGGTCCCATCGGCGGACGACGGAAGTCCTTCGTACCCCTGGTTCCCCTCCGAGCGGAGGCGGATGTTCGAGGACGCGACGAGCGCCCCGTCGAGGTACGTGAAGATGCTCACGAGGCCGTCACGAAGTACTTCTTGAACGTCGTCTGGGTCTTGCTCGTCTCCCTCGAGCTGACCCGAACCGCCGTGTTGACGGTGATGTTGTTCTGAACCGAGAGGTCCTTGTCCTTGATCGCCTGGGTGGCCCCGTGAGTGGCGGAGACCTGCGCCCGCTTCGCCTCGTTGATCTTGTTCTGGATCTGCTTGGCCGCGTTCGGGACCCCGCGGTCCTTCAGCTGGCGCTCGATCACCTTGAGGTCGGCGATCTTCTTGTCCGTGGAACGAGACGAGTGGAGGATCTGATCAGCCTTGTGGATCTGGCGCTCGACCCACTGGCGGCCGGCGGTCTTGGCTTCGAGTTTCTTGATCTCGGCGGTCAGGGCCGCCCGCAGGACTGGGTCGTGGACGTGCTTCAGATCGGCTCGGAGCCGGTCGGCGAGGACCTGCGAGACCTTCGAGCCACCGTGGCCTTCCTTGAAAATGAACTTCTCGATCGAGGCGATCGCGGCCCGGATCTGGTTGCCCGAGCGGGCGCCGGTGGCGAGGTCGAGGGTTTTCTTCCACTCGGTCCGGAACGCCCAGGACGCCTTGATGACGGCGGTCAGCGCGTTGCCGACCTCGCCGGTGAGGCGGCTGATCTGGGGCGTCACGTTGCCGGCCGGACCGGGCGCCCAGGCACCACGCCGCTCGGCCGCTCGGTCGATCAGCGGCTCGTTGCCCATGACGTTGTCGATCCGGTTGGTCGGCGTCCGATCGCCGCCCAGCCACTCGGGCGCGTTGCGCTGGCCGAACGGCCAGTCGGCATCCTTGCGCCAGGCATCCCACGCCTTGCCGAAGTCGCTGAACGGGTCGCCCTTATTACCGAAGATCGTCGAGTGGATGTCCCTGCCGAAGTCTTGGAGCGGACCCGCGATCAGCGAGGCGGCTTCGGCTGCGAGGCCGACGACGAACACCTTCGAGACAAGCGAGGCCGCCGTCCCGAGGATGCCCTTGCCCGCCCCCGCGATCCCTCCGGCTCCACCGCCCGAGACATCGACCACGAACAGCGGATTGGCGGGAGTGGCTCCGCGGGCGGCGAAGTTGTTCAGGAGTGCCCCGCCGAGGTCCTTGACGATCGAGGTGCCGAGTCCGCCCGTGATCTTGTTCAGGGCGAAGCCGCCGACGATCAGCCCTTGAAGCTCGGAGGGCAGGGAGCGGAACAGCCCGATCGCGGTCTTGGCGATGTCCGCTGACAGCCGGAGGCCGTCGACGAACGGCTTCCAGTCGACCTTCTGGATCGACGTGGCGAGGTTCTCGAAGCCCTTCGCGAGATCGTCCCCGAACTTCGCGATCCCGGCCTGGTTCTTGCCGACGAACTCGTTCAGGCGCTTCAGGAGTGGAGTGATCTTCGGCAGGAGCTTGCTGCCGATCGTGATCGCCATGTCCTGGAGGACGTTCTTGGTGATCTGGAGCTGGGAGTCGAAGGTGTTGAAGCGCTGCTCGGCTTCCTTGGTCAGCGCGGTGTTCTGGGCGAAGGCGTCGTTCGCGACCTGCATCTGGTCGCCGACGAGCTGCGTGTTGTTCGCCAGCCCCAAGAGGGTCCGGGTGATCCGGGCGTCGTTGAACCCGAGGTCCTCGAGCACCTTCAACTGCTGGGCCTGCGGCAGCTTCCCGAGTCCTGCGAGGAAGTCCTGGATCGCCGCCCCGGCGTCGTCCTTGAAGGCCTTCTGGAACGCCTTGCCGGTGGTGCCGGCGACCTTGGCGATCTCCTTGAGGTCCTTCCCGCCCGCCGAGACAAACTTGGCGGTGTCGATGAAGAACGTCTGGAGCGCCGTACCACCGGCCTCGGACTCGATGCCCAGAGAGGCGACCGCCGACGAGAAGCCGAGCAGGTCCTGGGTCGAGACCCCGATCAGCTTCCCAGCAGCACCGGCCCGCTCGGCAATGGACACGATGTCGCGCTCGGTCGAGGCTCCGGCATTGCCGAGGGCAACGAGGGACGAGGCGAACTTGCTGTACTCGGCTCCGGTCAGCTTCAGGACGTTGCCCAGCACGCCCAGCGAGTCCGCAGCCTCGTCGGCGGTGAGGTTGGTCGTGACCCCGAGGAGGGCGGTGACGCGGACGAACTCCTTGAGCTGGTCCGTGGGAACGCCGAGAGCGCCTCCGGCCTCACCCAGACGGGCGAGTTCGGAGGCGCTGATCGGGATCTCTTTGCTGAGTTGCCGGAACTGGTCGCTGAGCTGCGTCAGCTCCGCGTCGGTTGCGGTGACAGTCTTGCGGACGCCAGCGAAGGCCGACTCGTAGTCGGACGCGGCACGAACTAGCCCGACGAAGCCCGCCGTGGCGGCCCCGAGGCCGACGACGATGCCCTTCTCGATGTTGCTGCCGAACTTGCCCAGTGAGCGCTGGGTATTGCTCGTCGCCTTGTCGAAGCCCTGGATCGCCCGCTCCGCCGAGCCGAGCTTCGACTGGAGGTTCCCCGCGAGGTCCAGTTGCACGGTCAGCTTCTGGGTCTCGGGGAAGGCCATCGGTCACTCCTGCTGGAGCTGTCGCTTCGAGCGCTCGTAGTCGGCCGCGCGCTTGGCGTCCTCCCGTTCCTTCTCGCGCTGGGCACGTCGAATCCGGCGGCCGACGTTCCGCTCCCAAAGGACGCGGTAGAGGTCGCAGATTTCGATGAAGGAGGATGGGAGGGGGCCGAACTCGGCGCGGAGGATGGCCCGGATGGCGCGGGGTGTCTCGATCAGGCCTTGCGGGGGCGGCGCGATCCAGCGGCCTTCGGACCAGTCTTCGAGAGCGCGTTCATCCGCCGGACTAAAGGGGCGAGCACCGTACCCGAGTAGAGCGTGTCGCCGTGGTCGGCGATCTCGTACTGGTCCGCGAACGGCAGCGCGTCGAGTGCCTCGCGGGTGAGTTCAACCGGATCCCCCTCGGCATCGAGGAGGTTCCAGGACGTCGGGGCGTGGAGGTAGACCTTGAACGCCTTGGACGCCTGCGGCTCGCCATCCCCGGAGAAGATGGCGGACAGGGCGGCGACGTTCTGGTCGAAGGCCAGTTGCTCGGGGAAGGTGACGGTGTCGCCTCCCTGGTGGGGGGTTCCGGGACACGAGCAGTCCCGGAACCGGTGGGTCAGTTCAGGCATGCGAGCACTCCTACGGTTACGGCAGGGCCGACAGGGAGTTGATGACGACGGCCTTGAAGGCGTACGTCAGAGTGGTGTCGTAGAAGGCGTGGTAGGTGAACGTGTAGTTCGTGTTGCCGCCGATCTCGCCTTCGGTCACCGACACCAGACGGGCCGGCATGAAGTACTCGGCCTTGTACTTCGTCCCACCGGAGCCCGCGTTCTCGGTCGAGTTCGTCGCGACCTTGATGTAGCGGTTCGGGACGGGGGTGTCGTCGAGGGTGATCGCCTCCGCGATCGTCGCGGTGGTCTTCTCGACGGTCAGGGTGAGCTCAATCTGCCTCGCGCCTCGCCCGTACGCGCCGAGCTGGAAGCGGGTGTTCGAGCCGTTGGCGTAGCGCTTCCGGTCGAGGTTGTTGTTAATCGTCAGCTGCGCTCCGCGCACCGCATCGACGAGTTGCGTCGCCCCGATGGATCCCGCGGTGGTGTTCAGGTAGAACGCGGTGTCCGCGCCGAACGCGAAGGCAGGGCTGGAGTCCACCGACAGGGCAGCCGTGCGGTTGCCGAAGGTGGCACCCGCGAACACCCAGTCATCGGAGACCGTCCACGGACCGAGGTCCTCGGGCATCGTCTGGCTGAACGAGTCGATGACCCCGCCGAACCCGATGATCCCCGCACCGCCCGAGTCGGAGGTGTCATCGCCGGTCTCGGCGGTGTAGTAGTCGAACGTGTCCGCCGTGAGCGAGGCGAGCTGGAACGTCCACGTGTACCCAGCGGCCGCGGAGCCGGTGGGAGAAACCCCGCCCTTCCCGCCTGCCGACAGGCGGATGGCGAGGTCGTTGAACGTCAGGGGGCCGGCGGCCCCGGACATCGTGACCTCCTGCGCCGTGGCGTAGGGGGCCATGACCGGATCCAGCGACCCGACGTCGATGTCGGGCTCCGTCCGGTTCGGGTTGAGAACGACTGCGCTCCGGTACGGCAGGACCCGTGTCGCGGGGACAGCCGTGCCGATGACACTTTGCTTCCCGACCTGGATCTTGCGGAACCGGGTGAAACCCTGAGCCACGTGCTGCCCCTTTCTCTCCGGGCCAACGCGAAGAACCCGCCGACGTGGCGGGCTTCGTCATGGATGGGCGGCCCAGAGCGGGCCGAGGCTGCGAGCAGTTAGGAGCGGCCGTCCTTGAACGTGATGTCCCCGAACGTCCAGCGAACCCCGACCGCCGACGTCTCGTCGGAGAGCGGGATCGACTCCTCGTTCCACGTCCCGTCCGACCAAGCGGTGCCTGCGACGAGATGCGGATAGGAGTCGAGGTGATCGGTGAAAGCGTCGACCAGGGCATCGAGCCGGTCGGTGACCTCGCCGTTCTCGGTCGGTCGGTCCACGAACACGATCGAGGGCGTGAAGTTGGTATCCCGCAAGCCAGAGTCGTAGTGGACCGTGGCCGGGCGGAGATCGAGGTACGAGCACGGCCAGTCGGTCACGAGGCTCGTGGGCCGGGAGCGGAAGTGCCGCTTCAGGAGGGTCGGGTTGCCCGCGATGAAGGCGGTCATCATCGTCGTGACCCCTGCCACGAGATCGACCCGGTTGCCCATCTACGCGGCCCGGTTCCAGAGGTTCACGATCGCGTCCCTGATCCCCTCAACCGCCTTTTTCGCACCAGGAATGAGGTACGGATACGGCTTCGTGCCGGGGTGATGGACCTCGCGGGCGAAGTGGGTCGGCTTGGACCCGGATGCAAGAGAGCCTGACAGCCTCCGTGTCCCGCCCCACGCCAGGACCTTGGCCTTCTTGGGCCGGATGACGTGTGGCTTGGACCCAAGCTCCACGACGGCCGCGTAGGGGGTCCGGGCTTCGACCGTGGCTTGGGTCTTCGTGATCCGTCCCGGCACGATCGATCGTCCGAGGTGGCCGGTCTTGCGGTGGACGAGGAGCTTCGCCTCCCGGACGGTGGCGAGTTGCATCACCTTCAACGTCCCCTCGGTCTGGCCGATCGCCCGGAGGCGCGCCTCGAGCTGCGGGAGGCCCTTGACGCTAGACATTCGCGACCGCGGTCCTGATCCGCCAGTCGGCGACGAAGCGCTGGTACTCGGGAGGGGTTTCGGCGAGGGTGAACGCCTCGCCCGTGATGTCGTAGGCCGTGCCGGAAGCGCCGGCCTTGGCCCGCCAGTACAGGAACGCCGTGAGCACGAGGATCGCCCCAGTCACATCTGCCTTCGGGAAGGGGTGCCCGATGACCCCGGTGATCGAGACGTCGTTCGGCACCCCTGCGGGATAGCGGGGGTTGTCGAGGTTCTTGTCGAACCAGTACGGGTCGGCCTTGTACCAATCCCCGCGTCCGGTGTCGAAGGGCCGGATCTGGAGCTGCGTCGTGATCGTCGGGTCTCGCCGGTCCGGGAGGAACCAGGCGCTGATCCCTTCGGTCACTGACGCCCCGTTCCATGAGAGCGTCCGGGACGGATCGGTCAACGGGCGATCGTGGATCGAGACGATCGAGTCGCCGTTCGAGGAGTAGGTCGTGGTCGAGTTCGAGGAAGCCGAGAACGTCCGCCCGGTGTCTCTCTCGGCCATCCCCACGGCAGCCGACAGCCGCTCGGCGATCATCGCATCGTCCCCGGACCCGGTGAGTCCGAGGTAGGTCTTGACGTCGGACACGCTAGGCAGCGGCGGCATCGGCTTCCTCGAACAGGCTCAGGAACTCAGACGTGGCGGTGTCCCACGAGAACCGGGCGATGTGCCTGCGGCCGCGTCGACCGAGCTCGGTCCGCTCGTGGGGCTTCTTCAGGAGGCGCAGGGTTGGCTCGACGAAGGCCCTGGCGTCGGGGACGGCCCAGTCCATCCCGTACCCGGAGTGGTAGCGAACGGTGTCTCCGTAGGCGTCTCGGAGAGGCGGGATCAGGACCCCTCCATCGCCCACGACCTCCCGTTCCGCGGCCCAGTCCGTCACCACGACGGGGGTTTCGCAGGCGAGCGACTCGGCCAGGGTGAGGCCGAACCCCTCTCCACCGGTCGTGGAGACGTAGACGTCGGCGGCGTTGTACAGCGCGGCCATCCCTTCGAGATCGAGTCCCACGAAGGTGTCGTGCATCCCCGTGAACCAGATCCGATCCCGGACGTCTTCGGGGGTTCGTTGGACTTCCGCGATCAGGTCCATGCCTTCGATGTCCACGGCCTGGCAGTGGAGGAGCAGAACCGCGTCCGGCTCCGCTTGGGCGATGCTCACGAAGGCCTCGATGAGCTTGTAGTAGAACTTGCGCGTGGCGTTCCGGTCGGCCCGAAGGATGACCTTCTTGCCCGCGACGCCGAAGTGGTCCTTGCACGCCTCACGGGTGGTGAGGACCTTGTTGCCGATGCGGATCGGGCTCCCGAACGACACCGGCCGGAAGCGCTCGGTGTTCACGCCGTGATAGATGCGCGGAACGGAGCGTCCGATGTGCTCAGAGATGACCCGTGCCCCGTAGTCGCTCATCGCGACGGGCCGGACGATCTGCCACACCTCTCGCCACGTGGGAGGGAGGTTGTCACCCTCGATCGGGCAGTAGTGCCAGACCGGTTTGGACCGCCAGAGCTCCACGATCTCGGGCGTGACCTTGCCCATGAACGACAGCAGCCCCGACACGTCCGAGATCACGAGGGTCTGGTCGGGCTCCCAGTGATCAGTGGGGTCGAGCTTCGACCAGAGCGGCCCCGCGATGGCTGCGGCGGAGAGGTTGCCGCCGAATGCCTCGCCGAACATGTTCGTCGGCCAGACCCTGCCAGCCAATGGGCCGCGGATCGGATCGCCGCGGTGGTTGACGGCGAGGATCCGAACGTCGTGCTGCTCAAGCAGCCGGGTCGCGAGCTCGCGAGTGACGGTTCCGAAGCCGGTGTCGGAGATGTGGCCGAAGATCAGGAGCCTCATAGGATCTGCGCGAACAGCGCCCGGATGCGCTGCTCCTCCTCGTCGAAGTCCACAACCTCGCGGAAGCGCTTCGCCATCTCCTCGCACGCCCGGAGGTGGAAGTCCGCGTCGTCCCGGAACCTGCGGAGCAGCGCAGCGACCTCGCCCGGTCCCAGCTTCCCGAGGTCCCAGGACGTCACGCCTTCGACCCAGAGCGCGCCGCCCATCTGGGTCCGGTAGTAGTCGTGGAACCCGAGGGTCGGTCTGCCGACAGCGGCCCAATTGTGGAGGACGTGGCCGTAGCCGTCGCTCCAGCGCTTCGCGTGCCATGCGACGTCCGAGGCGCGCATCGCGTCACCCACGGACTTGCAGCGGTCGAGGTTCCCGGCGGCGTACTGGTCCGTCTCAGCCGAGCCATACGACCCGAAGACGCGCCAGTCGAGCTCGGGGGCTTGCTCAGCGGCCTTCAGCCAGTAGTCGTAGGCCGGGATGTCCTGGGGGTAGCACTGGACGAACGAGGAGACGACTCCGCCCCGAGGGGGGGGCGCGGGGCGGAAGTCGTCGAGGGAGAACTCCTGGTGGTAGACGACGTGCGGCTTGGGCGGTTCGGCCGGCATGTACCCCGACACCAGCCCGAACGCGGCAAGGTCCCAGCGGTCCTCGGTCATGTCCTGCGGCGCGAACCGGACGTTGCCGATCTGGAGCCCGAACGTCGCGCCGACCTCCGAGGCGAAGCGGTGGAAGCCCTCGTGGTTGTGGGCCAGAGACGAGATCACGATGTCCGGTCGGAGGTCGTGGGCTTCCTCGATCGTCAGGAGCCTCTGCCACCTACCGTGGGTGATATCGAAGCGGAGGTTCGGCCGATCCGTGGGCCAGCGCTCGAGGTACTGCTTGGCAACCTCGTCCCCGTGCCACTGGCGCTCGTGGTTCCAGTAGCCGTCGTGGAACCATTCCATCCCGATCGGTCGGTAGAGGGTCCAGCCGAGCCGCTCACAGAGCAGCTCCATCGACTCCCAGAGGTCGTGGTGGTGGTGGTCGAGCAGGACCTTCATCCGAGGAACTCGCGCCACTGCGCGCCGATCGTCTCGATGCCCCACAGAGCGGTCGCCGTCTTGCGCATCCGCTTGGTCTCGAGCTCGAGGTTGTAGGAGTAGTTGCCGCCCGCGAGATACGCCTCCAGCGCCTGCCGAGCCCGCCCGGGATCGTCGGCCCAGTGCCACGAGCCGACGAACTCATGGGCCTCGAACAACTCCTCGGGTCCCGTCCACGCCCGCGGGCCGATGCTCACCACCGGGACGCCGGAGAGCATCGCCTCCATGAGTCCGAGGGTGTACGAGGCGGGGACCGTCCCGGTGTACAGGTAGACCCGGATGTGGCGGAGGTACTCCAGCATCTCGGGGTAGTCGAGGGACCCGACGCCTCCGATGGCCTCCGAGCCCGGACCGGCAGGCTTCACCGGAAGACCCTCGGTGGCCTGTCGCCAGAACTCGTACCCACACGCATCGCCCCGCTGGAGCATGTGCTGGGTCACGTTCCCGACCACCACGTCGTCCCCGATCCAAGGGCCGTAGTCGGCGGGGTACTTGCCGAACCGGATCAGCGCGTCCTGGCCCGCGAAGGAGCCGAGCGGCTCGAAGTAGCGCTTCTCAGCCGGTGAGTAGCGGACGATCTGCATGCCGTCCGCTGAGAACCGGCTCATCTCCCGTTCGAGCCGGGGATCGGACTGGCCGCACGTCCGCCAGATCACCCGCTTGTGCCTGATCCGGTCCCACTGACCGCCGATCCAGCGCTCGGGGAAGTGGTGGACGATGATCGCGTCGGCCCAGTCGATGATGTCGTCGTGAAGCCGCGCCTTGCCGGCGTCGATCAGGTCACCCGGGTCGCCGTATGCCTCCCGAACCTCGTGCAGCCGTGCAACCAGCTCAGGGTAGGCGGGACTATCCAGCGGTGGCCGGATGCCTTCCGGTGCCCGACCGGGTGTTTCGTAACCGCCGGGTGCGAACACGTCGTACCCGAGGTCGGTGAACATCCGCACGTCGTCGTACTCGGCGACGGCGTGACTTGCGAGCAGGAGGATGTTCATCGCGGCAGCCGCCACCGCTGCGAGCGCGGCAGCGATGCTCGTGCCATCGGGAGTGGTCGCCAGCGCGGCCCGATGTTCCGCAGGAGTTGCTGTCCTACATCGTGGATGCTTGCCAGCGTGTACAGCGTAGCCGTGGCGCGCCCGAACGGTGTCACCTCATCACCGCCCGGAACGCACCCGTGGGCGTGTCGTCGATGACGAGATCGTGGCTCGTGCCGAGAGCCTTCTGGATCGCCTCGGGACCCTTGTTGTGGTACTCCCCGAGGACCAGCCGGACCCCTCGGAGCGAGCGGATGGCGGTGAACTCGCAGCCTTCGCAGTCCAGCTTCACGATGTCGGCCGGGAGGTAGTCGGTGAGCTTCACCTTCGGAGCAAGGAACGACTCGCCCTCAGCCCCGGTGATGTTGCCGATGAACCGGTGAACGTCGTTGCCGTACCGGATGCGGTTCGGCCCGATCGCTCCATGAACGATCGCCAGCCGGTCCAGGACCCCGTTCCGCTCGGCGTTCTGGCGGAGCAGCCCGACGTTCTCGGGGAGCGGCTCGATCGCGGTCGCTCGCGCGGAGCGGTTGTCCACGAGGAACGCGACGCAGACCGAGCCGATGTGCGCCCCGATGTCGATGAGGTGGCCCGACGAGTAGATGCCACCGAGGCCGTATTCGTCGACGAGGTTGCCCCACAGCCGGAACGTGGAGCCGATCGTGCCGAGGTCCGAGGTCTGGTCGCGGTACACGAGCGAGACCGGTCTGCCGCGGGGCGTCTCGACGTCGACCGTCAGCGGGGTCACGGTGATCACGGGTGCGAGCCCTCCGTGTGCGAGCAGGTTGGTGAGAGCCGACAGGTGCTCGCGTTCCCGCCGGCTCCCATGAGGAATGGCCCCGTGACGTGGGGCCAGGCCGCGCCGCGTATCGGTGGCGAGCCGTCCCGAAGGGACTAGATGCCGGAGATGATCTGGACGCGACCGGACCGGACGTACGGCTCCGCGTTGAAGCCGAACTCCTCCTCCGCCCGGAAGCCGGTGATGTTCTGGTCGAAGCGGTTGCCCGCCTCGGACGAGACATCGATCCGGTACTCCTGGCCGGTGAAGATCGTCACGTCGGTCGTGTCGATGAGCAGGCCCTTGTTGGCCTGCGCAGCAGGCCAGCTCGGGTCGGACAGGAGCCGGACGCCCCACGCCTCGGTGATCGGGCCGAAGCGCGACGCACCGTTGGCGGGATCGACCGCCCAGCCGCCCGCGTACGAGGTGCCGAGGCCTTCCGCCGCGGTCTCCCAGTAATCGGTCGGGTTCATGGCGAACACGAGGTTCCGCCGCTGAGCGCCACGCGACTCCATCGCCGCGATGCCCTTCGCCATCGTCGCGAGACGCGGCTCCGAGGACAGCGTGGTGGTGATCGCCGAGGCGGCGCCGTAGGCGTTGATCGCCGGCCAGAAGCCGAGCGGCTGGCTGGAGCCGGAGCCGTTCGTGATGAACGCCGCCTCGGCCATGCCGATGGACGCGGCGAGCCGGTTGCGAGCGGACTTCTCGGCGGCGCCGTTCGACTGGCGCAGGAGCTGGTTGCCGATGTCCACGATCTGGGCGATCGTGTACAGGGTGGCCGTGGCCCGCGCGAAGCCGAAGTCACGGATGTCCTTGTTCGAGCCGTAGGCGCCCTGGAGCAGGGCCGGCGTGATGGCGGTGGCCGAATACGGGATGTCGACCGAGGCGCCGGTCACGCCGGTCACCACGTCGAAGACTTCCCGGTACGGGTTCGAGAGACTCAGGGCCTCGATGAGCGACCCGACGAAGTTGTTCGGGAGGACCGCGGTGCCCGTCGCGAGCGACGTGCCGAGGACCGCCTTCACGAACTCCCGCGCATCGGGATCGCCGACCCGCTGGTCGACGAGGGCCGACAGGAAGTTGCCTTCGTTGTACTTGCCGACCGACTTCGTGGTCGAGCGGGTCTTGTCCTCGACTCCGGCGAGGATGGCGGCGGCCTTCGTCTTGGCCTGGGCGGTGTTGAACGCCTTCATGCGCTCGTCGAGCTCGGCGAGCTTGGCGTCGACGTCCTTCTCGCGCTTCTCGGCGAGGAGCTGATCGAGCTGAGCGGCCTTGGTCTCGATCTCGGCCTCGATCGCGGTGATGCGATCGGCCGGGACGTCCTCCTTGTCCTTGAGCTCAGCGCCGAGGTCCATGAGGCTCGTCTTGAGAGCCTCGACCTTGCGGTCCAGATCGGATGACAACGGGGGGTGTCCTTTCACACCCCTCCTGTAGCGAGCATCAGAGGGCTTAGCGGATGCCGGCCAGGACCTCGAGGAACTGGTCGGTGATACCCAGGAGCCTCTGCCTCGCCTCCGAACCGCCACCGGTCGGCAGGTCGCCCGCAGGCTCGCCAACGACAGGCAGGTCGTCATGAAGGTCGGCGTCGATCAACGCCTTGACGGCATCGACCGGGATCCCAGCAGTGGAGAAGTCGGCCAGTGCCTTGGCGGGCTCGACCCGCGACAGGCGGTTGGCCGGGATGGGGGTCAGGGTCTCCTCGACCAGCGGCCAGAGGAGGATCTCGCCGTTGTCCGCCACCCGGACGAGGTGGCCGATCGAGCCAGACGAGCCGTACATCTTGCCGGCCCGCAGGAGCTTGTCGATCGCGGCGTGGTAGCGGTGAGAGCGATCGAGCCACACGTTGGCCCACCAGCCCAGGTCGTTGTCGAGCTCGAGGTCGTCCATGACCCCGATGTCGTCTTCCTTGACCATCGGATCCTGGCCGTGGTTGAACAGGACCGGGCGCTCGTTGAACCACTTCGGGCGGATGTCGGTGCGGATGCTGAAGAACTCCGAGTCGGAGTCCTTGCCGCCCTTGAACTCACCCCCGAAGGGGACGGCGAGGACGCGCCACTTGGCGGAGCCGAGCTGCTCGGCTTTCAGGAACGCACGGTCCATGACTGGCTCCTAGGCGGCGAGCAGGATGAGGGCGAGGTCGTCGTCGTTGGTCGCGACGGATGGTTGGTGGGTGATGAGGGCGAGCCGTGCCGTCCCGACCGTGACGGCCACGGGCTCCGGCTCGGGAGTCGGGACGGGCTGCCGTGGCGGTCCGAACGAGATCACGCCGTGGAAGTTGCCGGCCCCGGTCGCGACCACAGACGGGCTGTAGACGGTCAGAGCGAGCGCTGCCGTTCCCGGAGTGACCGAAGCGCTGCCACCGACGACGCTCACCGTTGGGGCAAACGTCGTGAGGCTGAGGCTGGCCGGTCCGACCGTCACCAGCCTCGGGCTCGAGACGGTCGGGGCAAACGTCGTGAGGGTGAGCGACGCCTTGCCCGCAGTCGCGAGTCTCGGCGTGGCAACCGATGGCGCGAGCCGGGTGATCGTCAGCGTTGCGGTGGCCGGAGTGGCCAGCCGAGGCGTGCTGACGGTCGGAGCGAACCGCGTCGTGGTGAGAGAGGCGACGCCAACGGTGACGAGCCGTGGCGTCCGAACCGTTGGCGCGAACGTCGTCAGCGTCAGCGCCGCAGTGTCGGGAGTGGCGGTCTGGTTGTTGTTGGTGAGGAGGGTGAGGAGGACCTGCGGGCCGTTCATGGCCCTAGTACGCGCTCACCTCGGCCCACGAGAAGTCGATGTAGACGCTCGATGCCGCGGCCGCCCCCAAGAGGACGCGGTTCTCGATGATGAAGCCCTCGTTCTGGGCGAACACGAACGGGTGCGTCCCGTTCACGTCGTCGAAGTTGTCGATGAGCTGGACGACGATCGTGCCGGCGGTCGGCATCGCCGCGAGGAGCCATTGGGGGAGCTGTCCGACGCTCGACGAGTCCTTCGTCAGTGTGCCGCCGGTCATGCCCGCCGCGGCACCCGCCACGGTGACGCCGCGGATCGCCGCGGCCATCGAGCCGACAGCGGTCATGCCGGTCGTGCGCTTGACCGAGGCCGTCGGGGTGACGGTGTTCGTCGTGTCGACGGCAGAGAACGACGTCACCTTGTACACGTCGATCGAGTCCTCGATCGCCGCCGTGTGCGCGCCGGTCTGGAGCCACTTGATGACGAGCCGGGTCGGGACGATCAGGTTCGTGGCACTCGTGTTGCGGACCTCGAACAGGCGCGAGTTGGCCGCCTGCGCGTTGACGAGCGCGCAGCGGTGGTTGACCCGGTAGTGGCCGAGCGCGTTGTAGTCGATCGGGCGGACCGTGACACGCTGGGCGCGGAAGCTCGTCCCGTCAACCTCCGCGACGGTCCCGCCGTTGCCTTGGAGCTGGATCGGCATCCTAGTTCCTCACGTCCACGCCCAGGCCACGGTCCACAGCCCGTACACGCGCGGGCTGGCCTTGGGATCGGCAATCTGGTTGGTGTTGACCGCGTAGATCGTGAAGCCGGTCCCGGCCACGATGGCGCCGGCCTCGATCCGGAGCGTCTCGACGAGATGCTCGTCCGCCGTGTGGTCGGCCGTGGCGACGGGTCGGAGCCATGCGCCCACGAGCGAGCCCGCCACGATCCCGGTCTGGCCGGTGACCGCGACGCTCGTGTCGGACTTGCCGGGGAACGCCCCGAAGTCCACCGTGGTCGTGCCAGAGGCGCTCATGCCAGCGTAAACACGCCCGAGGCGTTCGCCGCAACGGTTAGGGTGTTGCCATCGGTGGCCGTCACATCAGCCGGGGTGGAGTCGAGGAGGCAGTAGCAGAGGACCCGCCCCCCGACCTCGTAGATGACCGCGAAGCGGGCGGTGATCGAGCCACCCGAGGCCGTCCAGACCGGATCCGTCTGGATATCCACCGTGACCGTGGTCGTGCCCGACAGGGTCAGGGTGATCGCGATCCCGCCGGTTGCGTAGCCGTTGGCGTTGCTGTGCTCGTTGGTCAGCCCGGCGTACGTCGTGCTGCCAGAGCCGATGTTGGAGGTGCTGAGGAACAGCGCCATCTTCCAGGAGTCCGAGTCGATGTCGAACGTCCCGTTGAGGAGGTCGGTCCGGGCCGAGTTGGGAAACGTCCAGGTGCCAGCAGCCACGCTATTCCTCCGTCAGGCCGGTGATCCGGCCCTCCGCGTCCCGCTCGACGGTGCGCCTGACCTTCGGGACGTTCACGTTGACCGTGGGCGCAGGCTGGTCGGGCACGTTCACGGTCACCTCGGGCGCCTGGATCGTGACCTCGGGCACCGGCACATCGTTCGTGATCTGCACCACCGGAGCCGGGACTTCGTTGACGACGGTCGGGGTCTGGACCTCGTTCGTCACGTTCACCGCCGGAGCCGTGACGTTCACCTCGGGGGTCTGGACCTCGTTGGTGACCGAGACCAGCGGCGCAGGGACGTCGATGTTCACGACGGGCTCGGGGACGTGGATGTCGACCGGGGCCGTCTTGACGTTGACGACCGGCTGCTCGACCCGGATGTCGGGCTTGAACTCCACCACCGGAGCCGGGTTGTACACCTTCGTCTCGGGCAGGGTCAGGTTGAACGTCGGAGCCACCGAGATCGGCTGCTCGTGGATCATCTTCGTGAGCACCGGCACCCAGTCGAGGGTCCCGTTCGGGTGGTCCTCGATCGACAGGGCCTCATCGACCGTGAAGGTGTGCCCATTGCGGGCGGCGCACTCCGCGTCGCCGTCGCCGTCGATGGCCTGGACCTCTCGGACGCCGAACTCGTCGTATCCCCGCAGGGCGGAGCGGTTGAGCGAGAGGGCGGTCTCGGTCCGGGCGATCACCTCCGCCCGGTAGGCGTCGAAGGCCTCGATCCCGTTGTCCAGGAGGGCCTTCTGGACGCCGGGATACGACTCGCCGGGGACGCCCTCGATGATCTGGTTGATCGAGTAGCCCCTGCGCGTCCCTTCCGCGAGCTGCACCGCGACGGCCTGCCGGGTGGCCTCGTTGATCTGGGTGATCCGCTCCCCGCCGTACGCGATGAGGTCGGACAGCACGTTCGCCACGGCCTTGTTCGGGACGATCCGGTTGAGCTTGTCGGCGACGCCCTGCAACCCCTCCCGGCCGACCTCCCGGTACAGCGTCTCGAGGATGTCCTGGAGCGCAGCGTCCTCGGCTGCGGCGTCCCACCACTCGCCCGTGCTCGCCTTGCGCTCAGCCTTCGTCGGAGGAAGGGTGTCGCGGAGCTTCTGGGCGATCCGGTCTCGTTGCTCGGTGAGGAACGCCCGGATCGGCACGTCGGGCTTGACCGCCTTCGCGACGGACACCTGCGTATTGGCGGCATCTCGCCGTGAGGTATCCCCGGCAGACACGGTGATGTCGGGCTTCGGTGCTGTCGCTGCTGCCTGCGCCAGCGCTGCCTGCTTGGCCGGATCGATCAGATCAGGGAGACCGGCCCAGCGGATATGCCCCAGCCCGACCGCTTCGACGGACTCCTTGGGGTCGAAGCCGACCGCCACGAGGCCCTTCAGCGCGCCGACCTTCTCGATGATCGTCGGTGCGTCGTCAAGGTTCGGCTCGGCGATCTCGAAGTCGAGCGCCCGACCCTCGATCTTCTCGTACCGACTGAGCAGCCCGACCTGGATCGTCTCCTCGAGGAGGTCGGCCCGGACGTGGATCGTGTCCTGCCAGTACGCCCTGCGGAGCTCCCTCCGGGACTCGCCCGAGGCGTTCATGCCACTGGGCATCGGGACGCCGAGCATCTCGGGGCCGACCGGGAAGGCGCTGATGATCTCATCGCGGTTCAGGGCGGCGAGCTCGGGGATGCCGATCTCGGCCGGGGTCGAGGCTCCCGAGGCGTACTCCATCGGCTCGGGGAAGACGAGCATCCGCTTCGCCGCATCCCCGCCGGAGGTGACGTTGCGCCACGCCCGCTGGGCGTCCTGGAACTCGTTCTCGTCGAGAGCCCGGTTCTTGGGCCAGATCATCCCCGCCAACCGTCCACCGGTGGTGAGGACGTTGGCCGTGTGCCGTGCCGTGAGATCGGTCAGGGGGACCTGCGAGTACACCGCCTCGACAACCGACGTTCCCCAGATGTCGTTGTTGTCGGCGTTGCCGTTGGTGAACCACAGGATCTCGTCGGTCTCGAACCGGGTCGCGTTCTGGGTCTCGTCATCGAGCATCCAGTAGGCGAGCGCGTCCTGGTCGAACTTCGGGGTCAGCCGCGATGGGGAGATGCCGTGGATGGCGAACGGCAGACCAAGCGCTCCACCGGCGAGATACCACGCCGCGCAGCCCGCGAAGTCGAGCCGGACCTGCGTCTTGCGGAGGAGCTGGCGGCCCGTGACGAGGACCCGTCCGGTGTTCGGGTCGACCACCGGGGCTTCGAGAAGCCGCTGGAACTGGTCAATCGGACGAAGGCTATCGAACGGGGTGCGGAGATCGGGCCGGTCCAGCGTCGACTCGGCCTGACCCTCCTCCATGTCGCCCTCGGAGATCGACCAGTCGAGCGACGAGATGTCGTCGGCGATCTTCTTGCCGGCCTTGTAGAACCAGCCGACCTTGTACGCCTTCAGGTACGCCGCGGCCTTGGCCTGCGGCTCCTGGTTGTACACCGACAGCGGCACGTCATTCAGGTACGCCGTGAGGGCCGCGCCGCCGTACACGGCTTTGGTGGGCTTCTCACGGCCCAGCAGACGATCGAGGAGGGTCACGCGGCAGCTCCGAAGCTACTCACCCGGCGTCGAGCGCGTGACCGGGCATAGAGGGCGAGGTTGAATGCGTCGGCGAGGTCCGGGGAGGGCAGGCCGCGGGCCTTGAGCTCCTCCTTGGACTCCACCTGGACCTTGCCGGATGAGGTCATCCGGTAGGTCGGGGCGGTGAGCTCCGCCCGCAGTCGTTGGTACGTCGGCTCGTCGAGCCGCATGAGGCTCAGCGGTTCGTCGGCGGTGTTCGAGGGGTCCAGAAGTCGTCGAGCGTCCCACCACAGCTGGGCTCGGAGGTTGACGAGGAGGTCGGCGTCGTGGTCGGGTGGCTCTCCGACGTTGACGCTGAGAAGGGTTCCGGGATGCTGCTGCTCGCGGATCCGGTCCACGACGCCTCCACCAACGCCGATGACGTCCACCGCCAGCGTGCCCCGCCGAGCCTGTAGGTAGCGCATTCCCATTCCGGCGACGGCCATCGTGTCCTGACCGTGGACGACGCTGACTTCCTCCGGGCCATTGCCGCTCCCTTCGACGAGGGCCGAGTCATCGGAACCGAACCGGGCCACGTCGAGGCCGGCCCATTCCCGTGCGTCCTGGAGGTGCTGTCGGGTTCGGGCCAACTCGACCCACGCGAGGGGGATGACCGCGTTGCTGGCCGTGTCAGGGAACTGCCCCAAGACCTTGGCCTGCCACCACGGCGTCCCCTCGAGCCCCTCCGCCTTGCGCTGCTCGAGCCAGAACGGGCTGACGAGCTCGGCCTGGGCCTTCTCGGGGACAGGCTCCCCGGTGAAGTTCGGGGTGTCGAACACCGAGATGTGGATGACGTGCCACGTCTTCGACCGGCAGGCTTCGAAGAACGGCCCCTGCGGCTCGTGGGGGTTGCCGATGGCGAGGATGCGCGAGTCGGCGTTGACGACGAGGCCCTTGGCCGCGTCCCACAGATCACTCGAGACGCCGTTGGCCTCGTCGATCACCACGAGGACCCGTCGACCGTGGATGCCCTGGAGACCTTCGGGGTTGTAGTCCTCGGGCTTCACCCCGATCGCGAAGGCGGACGTGCCGGGGATCTCCCACCGCGACTCCACGGCCGGGATGGTGCCCGGAAGCTGGCCTCTGGTGTGGGCCTTGCGAAGCTCCCGCCACAGGATGTCCCGGACCTGCCGGTACGTGTCGGCGGTGGTGACAGCGATCCCGCCCGTGGACACCCACCACGCGACGAGGCGGGCCGCGATCCAGTCCTTGCCGGAGCCGAAGCACGACGGGACCGCGACCTGTGGATGGTCCCGGAGGGCCTCGGCGATCCTTGCCTGGATGCTCCACGGCTGCTCATCGAGGATGAGCTCGATGAACCCGACCGGATCCTCACCGAACAGGTCGTAGCCCTTAGCCCGCTGGCGGATCCTCAGGCGTCTCCGGAGCTCCCTCTCCGCTTCCCGCGGTGAGATGGACGGCCTCCCGGATGGCGGCGGCGATGTCGGAGTCCTCGAGGCTGCCGGTGATGTCACGGGTCTCGGTCCTCGAGGTGGCGTCGCCCGACATCAGGAGCCGCAGGGACGTGGCCTTGTCGGCGGCGAAGATGGCGTCGCGGGGCTCCATCGTCCCGTCGGCGAGGGCCTTGGCGATGCGCTGCCAAGCGAGGTGGGCGACGACCTTGATCTCGTCGGCGAGGTCCTCACGTGTCTTAGTCCGAATACGACCGAACTCCGGATCGTCCATCCAGTAGTCGATCGTCTGCTTCGGGATGCCGGTCTGCTTCGATGCCTCGGTGATCCCGGACATCTCCGCCGCGACGACAGCCGCGAGCTTCTCGCGCTTGGTGTAGCTACGCCTTGGCCTTGGCACGGCTGGCCTTCCTTGCCGTGGTCACCTTGGGCGAGTCGGGCTTGGTCGTCTCGGGGCTCAGCGGCTCGGCCTCGGGCTCGCCGGGGAACAGCGGCTCCCGCTCGGTCTCCTTGGCCTTGCCGGTGGGCGTCTCGCCGAGGCCCTTCTCGGCGCACTCGGCGCACACCTTGTCGGGGCGATCGTTGGTGTAGCCGTTGGCGAACGGGACCGGGATCGCGCAGAGGGTGATCTCGTCACCGCCGATGATGTGGTACTCGTCGTCGATGAGGGTGAACATCGGGCTGTCCATGAGCGTCTACCTCGTTCGGTGAATGGGGATGCACGCCTCGCCCTGCTCGTGGAGGAGCCGGTCGAGATCATCGAAGGTGATGTACCCCTCTCCGTTGAGCCCCCAGTCGGGACCCCATGAGTTGTGGAGCCGGACCGCCTGGCGCTTCACGCTCACCCCGTTGGCGAGGATCGCATGTCCGCCAGCCAGTGAGCCCGAGACGTGGATCCGCCCATCTGCGTCGGGGTCGAACATATCGTCGTACCAGTTGATCCCCAGGACGGCGGGTCCGTGGTATCCCAGCGCGAGGATGAGGTCGCGGAGGCCGAACGCCCAGCGGTACTCGGTCATGTGCCCCGCGTTCTGGACGGCCTTGGCACCTGCAAGGACGGACGTGCCTTCGTAGAACGGCTCGGCTCCGGGGTACGCCCCGCCTTCCCACTCGTCGAGGCCCTGCGCTGCGAAGTACAGCTGGCGGGCGGTCTCGTGGTCGATCCCCTTGACCGCGACCGGGCGGGCGATGAGCTCGTGAGCCCATGCGTGGCCGACGCATGAGCCCTCGCGCCCTTGGTCGAGAGTGGATCCGCAGGACCAGGTGTAGCTGCGGGGCTGGGTTGCGGTGACGATGGCGCGGATCGGGAATGCCCGGCTGCGCTCGTCAAACTGGACATGGCGACCCAGACCGGGCATGTGGGCCTCCGAAGGGGATGCAGCGGCTAGAGGGTGTGGGCTCGGTCCCGTCCGGGTCACCGAGCGGAGCGGCTGCTGCGGGGATATTACGCGGCGGCGCCCTCTCTGGGTAGATGGACCTTCACGTCGCTCAGGTTCCGCAGGAACGCCCGCAGAGTCGACTCAGCGACCTCCTTGGCGCACCACGCCGGCACGCCTTCCCGCATCGCTGCCTCGGAAGGTGAGGTGGAGCCGATGGTGACGTGGCGGACGATCGCTCCCCGATGGGCGTTGTGGCGCTCGAGGTTGCTCAGGGCTGCCCGGAACGGGGTCCGATAGAAGTCGAGGGCGGGCTTCTCGGGGTCGTGGCCTGACGTCGGAGAGCCGAAGATGTAGCCCTCGGCCTGCGGCGTCATCTTGGGGGTCCCGTCATCGGCGATGTCCTGGTTGTGGAGCTTGGCCGGCACCTCATCGTGGTAGGCGGCTCGGACCATCCGCACGGCCTCCCGGAGGTCTCGCGGTTCCCGGTTGTGCCAATCCCAGTTCAGCCGGAACGACACGCCCGAGGCGTCGGAGTACGTGCGCTCCCGGCGATCGAGGGCTTCGGCGTTGGCCTTGCTCTGGGCCTCAGACGGCCCGATGTACGGGCGCTTCTTGACCTTCACCACGACACGCTCACCTTGACGATGCCTTGGCTGAGCGGGGCGAGGCGTTCGAAGGCGTCGGAGTAGAGGTCGATGACGCGCGCTCCGTTTCCGCATTGGCACCAGTCGATAAGAGTGACGCGAACAATGCGTCCGTTGCCGCTGACAAGAACGGTCCGTCCTCGCCAATCTCCTTGACGAAGCGCGGGGCCAGCGGCCGCATATAGACCGCCTTGGTGACCTCGGGTGCAGGCGCTTCCGTGTCCGCAGTACCAGCTCGCCGGTCCCATGCGACTCGCAATGCCTCGGCGTCCCGCGGCGTCACTCGGTTGCTGAACTTCACGAACGCTCTCAACCCGGACTCGGGGTCGAGGATCGGGCACCACAGGACGAGCGGTCGGCCGCATCGGAGGCAGCTCGAAACGATCGACGATGACTCCGATGGGAACGCGGGTTGGCTCGGCAGATGGCCGCCCATCCACTGGCACAACCACCACCGGACTCGGCTCATCGACTGGCCTCGCGAGGGCGACGAGGAGCAGAGCGAGGAGAGCGGCGGCTGTCGTACGCAAGGTCGCTCACGCTGCTGTCACCGGCAGGTCGATCTCGACGCTGTGAGCGTGCTCGACCTTGCACTCGGCAATGATCGCGACGGCTTCGGGGGTGTCCCGCCACGCCTTCCACGCCTCTCTGATCTGATGCCACTGGTCCACACTCAACGCCTCCTCCGTCGTCAGTATGGCCCGACCGTCATCGAGGATCGTCAGCGTGAACCGACTCACCCGACCGGCTCCTGCGGGACCGGAGGCGGATCGCTGGCCGGTGGGTGGGCGATCGTCGTGGTGTAGTCGGGCTGGCCGGCCTTCGTCTTGATCGTCACGGTGTCGCCGGGGGACACGACAGGCGGCTGGCCGGCGATCAGCGCGATCAGCGCGCCGCCGACGCCTCCCCATGCGCCCGAGATCGTGGCGACGACGGTGGGGTCGAAGCCAAGAGCGACGAGGGATACCGTGACTGCACCGATGACGGCGGTGAGGAGGCCGAGCCAGAGGTTCGTCGGGCGGCCGAAGATCATCGTTCGGTCTCCAGACGATCCCAGTATTCGACGAGGAGGCCCACCAGAACGAACCCGAGCGCCACGAGTGCGGCGTACGCCACGCCCGACACATGCGGCACGACTGCGATAGCGGTCCCCATGAGCGCCCACGCCAGCCAGAAGGAGGCGATGGTCGGGTCGATCCTCACGGCTGGTCCTCCAGAAAGAGGATCGGTAGGTCTCCAGACGACTCCAGTACGCGACTCCAGTACACGGTCAGCAGGACGCCCAATACGCACGCGAGCGCCAAGATTGTGGTGTACACCACGCCCGACGCATACGCGGCGGCTCCAGAAAGGGCTCCGAAGAGCACACACGCCAGCCAGTAGCAGGCGATGTGCGGGGTGATCCTCACGGCTGGTCCTCCGGCTTCGTGTCGCCCTCGATCGCGGGGTCGTTCTCAGGCACCGGGTCGGTCTTGACCTCGGGCTGCGGATCCTCGTCCGGCTCGGGGTTGGGACCAAGGTCCAGGTCGTCATTCGGGTCGGTCATGCTGCCCTCCGCAGGTGGCGTACGCGACGAGCCGACTCTCGTTTCGACACGAGCCGACAAGCACGGCATTGACGCCCACCGGACGGTGGGCAGTAACTGTTCTCGGCCAGAACGTCTTGGCGCGGACCGTCGCGCTATTCACTAGTAGCCCATCGGCTGGACACCCACGTCCCCGCGTAGCCGCCCTCGGTGATCTTGACGAGCGGCACGCGGGCATCGCCGGACTTGGTGAGGACCTGCTTCGGGCTCGTGCACAGCGCCGAGAAGCCGCGGGTCGCGTACAGGTGCGAGCCGGTGACCTGCCGGTCGATGCCGACCGTCGCCACGTCGTAGCGGACGTAGCCGCGCCGCTCCTGACCCGGCAGGGGTCGGATCGTGACCCGCCACTGCGCCACCCGATCGGCGGTGAAGCTGGCGTACGCCTTGCCGTATCCGAGCGCGGAGCCACCCAGGTCGAGCTCGCCCGCGAACCGGCGCAAGAGGTCTCGAGGGTAGGCCTCGCCGTGGTACTTGTAGACGCCATCCGCCCGGCCGTCCGCGAGCGGGTCCATGACGATCCAGCCCGGCGCGACGAAGATGGCGTGGCCGCCGCGGAACCCTCGGCCGGCGTCGAACCGGCTGTCCGCGATGACGCTGTAGCGGCCCTGGAGGATGGCCCCGTGGCCGGCGTCGATCTTGGCCGCGAAGTCCGTCCACGATCCCCCGAGGACGGTGCTGAGGTTCACGTCCCAGCCAGCCAGCAACGCGGCATCGACCTGACCGAGGGTCAGTCCGCCGGTCGTGTCGCCGGTCAGCTTGCGGACCTGCGCGCCGGTGCACAGGAGCCCGACCTGGCGATCGAACGAGCCCGCCATTGCGGCGGAAAAGGCGGTGCAGGACAACCAGCCGAGGCTGTACCCCGAGATGGCCGGGTTCTGGAACTGCATGGTCGGGAGGCTCACGAGGCGGTCTCGGAGGAGAGGCGGCGGGCGAGGGCATCGCGCGCTTCCTTGGCGACGTAATCGGTCGAGTCCGCTCGGATGAACGACTCCGACGAGCGCCAACAGGCGTCGCACCAAGGCACGTCCTCGGCTCCGGTGCAGCCGTCCGTCTCGCCCGCGATGTGACTGACGATCGCCAGTCGCGCGACGATCTCGTCGTGGGGCGCGTCCAGCCCGTCTGGGGCTTCGGTAGGGGTGGCGAGGAGGGTCCATCCGCGCGCGAGCAGCGCGTCGGCTTGGGCCGCGAACACGCGCTCGAACAAGTCGTGGATGCCGATCTCATGGTCGTGCGTCTGGCCGAGATCGACCGCAAGCTGGCTCCGCAGCGCCTCGACTTGGGAGGTGGTCATCGGACGCCCTTCCGAAGCGCGTCTGCGACGACGCCCGCCGCCGGACACTTCAACGCGTGCTGCACTGCCCACGTCTCGCCGCCGAACATCGCCACGACGCCGCACGAGCAGAGCCGCTTCTCCACGCCGCGAGCGTCCTTCATGGTCCGAATGCGGTCGCTCACGATCCCTTCTCCGATGCGAGGGCATGGCCCACAAGTCGCGCCAGCGCGGCGCGCCCGGCGTACCACGGCAGCCAGACGATGACGCCGAGGACGATGCCGGCGAGCCAGAGGATGTCTCTCACCGCCCGCCCCACCCGAGTTTCGCGACGACACCTCCCACGACGCCACGGATGTAGTCGTCCGAGTGCCGGACATCGACGTAGGTCGTGTCCGGCTCTCCGGGATGCTCGTTGAGCCAGCCGCCACTGCCGTGGCCGCGCACCGTCGAGCGGGCGACGTGAGCGCCGGGATGCGCCATGTCTCGCGTGCATCGCCCAGCGATCTCATGCACCGCGCCGCACTGGACGCCGGGGGACGTGCCGTCGTCGACCATGGCCATCACGCCCACCTCCAGATGCGGATCGAGTCGATCTGGACGTGGCCGTTCACCGCGGGGTCGGGCAGGACGCCGTTGGTCCAGGTCTCGAACTGCTCGTTGTGGTGCATGGCGACCGTCGGGATGCGCGAGGTCGATCTGCCGATGGAGCGGCCGTCGACGAAGAACTCGACCGACTGGCCGGCCCGCCACTCCACGACGTAGGTGTGCCAGTCTTGCCAGCTGACACCGGTCGGGTACCAGTCCTGGCACGGGCAGATCGGCTTGCCCTGAGCGTCCTTCTGGACGTCCGTGTAGTGCATGAACCCGGCCGGCGACTGGTCGAAGTTCGACTCGGGGAAGTCGTTCTCGCCGTACTGGAGGAGCAGGTCGTTCGTCGTCGCGGCGTCGGCCCAGCCGCACATCGGCACGCCCTTGTAGCCGACCAATCGATCGGCTCGGATGCGGACCTCGCAGCGCATCGAGACGAGGCCGCCCTTCGCGGTCGAACCCGCGGGGAGCGCGGTCATGGCGAAGACGTGCGGGGCGCCGTTCAGCCATTGGAGGTGGACGTCGAAGATGCCGTTCGCGATCGATGCGATGGCCGGGTCGTAGTGGCCGTTGTGGCTCGTGTCGGTCCAGCTCGACTTGTAGACCACGTACCGCCCGTCCGCCGTGTGGTAGCCGTCCGGCGAGCCGTCCATGAGGTGTCCGAGGGCCACGGTCCGGTCGAACGTATCCTCGAAGGCGAGGGTCCAGCCCGCCGCAGCCGCGGATGAGCTCGCGACCGGCGACGGGCTGGGCGAAGTGGCGAGCTGGGACTCGAGCGCGGCGATGCGGGCGTCCTGCTGGCGGTCGTACGCGGTCGGCGAGGAGCTCGGCTGGGCCGCGACGAGGCTGATCGACAGAACGGAGGCGGCCGCGAGGAGCAGCGTCCGCTTCATGGCAGGTTCGAGGTGTTCACGAACTGGGTCGGACCGTTCGTGACGGTGATGATGGTCCGGTCCGGTCGGTCAGCCTTCTTCATCAGCCGACGCAGGACATCGAGTTCCAGTGCGAGTGGCGGACCTAGTCGCGCTGGGTCCTCTTCGAGCATGGCCCGTAGGGAAACGAGGGAACCGAGCAGGTCGTCAACAGCCTCGTCGCGGGTGCGACCCTCGCCGTACATCGGCAGTACGTCGTCCATCGTCACGACGACGTACTGCTCCCTTCGCAGAAGGCGGGCCAGGGCGCGCTTCAGACGGGTCACCCGATCTCCCGGATCACGATCGTCTCGCTCAGCGCGAACCGGACGAGCCGGCGGTAGGCGAACGTGTGGCTGAGCGGCTGACGGGTGCCTTCGAGGAGCGCCTTTTGGTGGCCCCGGCGGGCTCGGTCGTACTGGACCTTGGCCTCGCGCACGGCGATGGCGTCGAGCGTCGTCACTCGTCCAGCCTCTCCTTGAGCAGGCGCAGAGCGTACACGTTCGGGATGCTGATGACGACGAGGGCGATCGCGATCAGGACCGGCGGGATCGGCAGGTCCAGGAGCCAGTCGCGGTTGAAGTAGTAGGCGATCCAGTTGGCGCCGAGCAGGCCGCCGAGGGTCGCCGCGATCGCGATGGCGATGGACCGCAGCGCGGCGAGGTTGAGCACGCCGAGTCGCGGCCGCTCCCGAGCGACCACGATGAACCGGTAGGCGACCCACCAGTCGTACGGGACGGCGATCACGAGGACGACCGCCACGGCGACGAGCAGCACGTCATTCAACGCTCGATCCGGTGCTGCGCGATGATCGCCTCGGCCCGGATCCGCGCCTTGATGCTGCGCTGGCGGACAGCCTCGGTGTGGAGCTCGGCCCGCCGCTCGGCCTCGCGGTCGTACCACGGCAGGAGGTCTTCGAGGGCGCGGCGGGCGCGGCTGACGATCCGATCGAGGCTACTCACGGTTGACCCGTCCGGCCGCGATGCGGTCGAAGTCCCGTTCCAAGCGGTCATAGGATCGCGCCATGACCTCGTACGACTGCGCCAGCGTGTCCAGGGAGTCGGCGTTCCGCTCGGCCTGCGTCTCGGCCGTCTCGGCCCGCTTCTCGAGCCGCTCCCACATCCAGCCGAACACCCAGCCGCGCCGGGCTCCAGTGAACGCGATCAGGGCGCCCAAGCCGAGGAAGGCCGCCCATCCCCCGGCGTCGAGGATGGCCCTGCCGACGACGAGGGGGTCCACTCATCCGAGCTCGCAACTGAGGTCGGTCACGGCGCGTAGTATCCACCGCCGATGTGATTGCCGCAATGGGGTCAGGTCTCGGAGGAGAGGCGGCGGCGAACCTGCGAGATGGCGTAGCGAAGCCCGCGAGCGAATGCCGGGCCGTCCTCTATGGAGTCGTGGTCCGACGCGGAGGCTGCGACCTCCCACCCGTCGACCTCGCGGGCCAACCACGCGTCCAGCCCGTCCGGGGCTTCGGTAGGGGTGGCGGCGAGAGGATCGAACCGGACCACCGTCGAGATGTGTGGCGACTCGCCTTCGATGCCGGTCGGCTTCCGGTACTCGCGGACCTCGACGACCTTGTACGCGACACCGGGGATGAGCACGCCCGATGCGAGCGAGCCTTCGACCCGCACGAGGCACGGCAGCGCCTTGACTTGGGAGGTGGGGTCAGTCATCGGACAGCTCCTCGTGAGCGACGCTGATCGCGGCTCGGTAGCCTCGGAGCAAGGCCGACCAGTCCGACTCGTTCTCAAGCCAGCGGACGTTGCCCTTCAGCGGGCTCGACTGGCAGACGCTCAGCGTCTCGACGTGCTCGACGCCGTCCATCGTCCAGACCTTCGCTTCCGCGAGGCGGCCCCAGCAGATCACGGCGAAGCCCGGACGCCACGCGGGAGCGGTGTGCTCGTCGTTCATGTTGTCGGCGTCGGTCAGCGGGTGGATCAGCGGGCGACAGCCGATCGGGTCCGGACAGAACGGCGGACGCCACGCCTCTCGGTCGCTCACGATCCCTTCTGCGATGCGAGGGCGGCCCGAGCCTCGCGCAACTCGACGAACAGCGGGTCCCAATCCTCGTCAGGAGGCAGCTCATCGCCGTCCTCTGCCGCGAAGATCGCATCGACGGCCGCGAGCAGTCGGCTCAGGCTCGGTGTCGCCTCGGCTCGGGCGGCGTCGATCGCTTCCGTGATGACTGCTTGGTATTCCTCGGGACAGGGACCGCTGTGGGTGTGGGTAAAGCCGCGCTGATCGCACCGTCCCCACTGAGCGCGTAGTCGTTCCTCCGCGCTGAGCGGCTCGGGCTGGGTGGTTGGCTCGGTCATCATGCGAGCGAGCCTTCGACCCGCACGAGGCACGGCAGCGCCTTCACTTGCGAGGTGGGGTCGTGGCTAGTCATGCTGGGAAGTCCTTGTCACAGGTGTTGCACGCGCCGCCCCAACGGTTCCAGTAGGCGAGGTGGCCTCGGAGGCGATGCCAGAGCGTTCGGAGTCGCGCTGTCATCGCCACGTCTCCTGTGTCTCGGCGAGGGCGGCGGCGTCGTCGAGGATGTCGTCAATCTCTCCCGGCCATGCACGTCCGTCAGGGGCTTGCGAGTCGAGCCGGACGCGCTCACGGACGTAAGCGATGGCGTCGCTGGCTGTCCGCAGCCTCGTCCGGCTCAGGCTCGGTGTCGCCTCGGCTCGGGCGGCATCGAGGAGCCGACGCAGAACATCGGTCGGCACCAGCGTCAGGGTGCGCCCGTGCTGTTCCTGCGAGACGAGGACTTCTTCGACGTTCGTGATGTCCTCCGCGCTGAGCGGCTCGGGCTTGGTGGTCATGGCTCGTACCTCGTGGTCATCGAAGGACTGGTGGCCGTAGACGAGCGGCGTGGTCATGCGGACTCCTCGATGCGCTTCAGGATGGCGGACAGGCTCATGGCGGCCTCGCGGTGCGTCGGCTGCTGGTCCCGGTCGAAGGCGATGTCGCGCTCGGCCCAGTCGGCGTCGGCGCGGAGGCGGGCGTTCAGGGCGAAGATGCGGTCCACGACCCCGGACCAGGAGCGCGAGCTGGTGAGGATCCGCCGGAACTCAGCCGGGTTGTCCTGCATCGCCCGCCAGACGATCGCCCGCTGGCTCGGCTCGAGCGAGTCGGCGTCGTCGTCAGCGGTGCCGTGGGGCGGGAACAGCATCCCTCGGTCGGCGGCCAGCCGGCGGACCTCCGACCAGGCTGGGCCGTAGGCGTCCCAGTCGGCCTTCGCCCGGAACCAGTCGTCTCGGGAGTAGGTGCGGGTCATCGGTCCGATGCGAGGGCGGCGAGGATGGCGTCGGCCACTGCCTCGTGCTCGGGGTAACGGTTGCAGACATCCGGCACGCCGCCGTCCTGCTCGACCGGCGTGGCGTCGTGGATGACCTCGATCAGCGCCTCCCGGCTCAGGCTCGGTGTCGCCTCGGCTCGGGCGGCATCGAGGGTGTGGCTCATTAGCGCATCGACCATCGCCTCTGCGTCAGAGAATGGCCCCTGCGTCCAACCGCAGACGCACCTGGCCCGGAACCAGCCGTCAGCCGGACGGAGGTCGAGGTCGTCCGTGCAGTGCGCCTTGACGATGCCCGTCAGCGGCTCGGGCTGGGTGGTCATGCGGACTCCTCGTGTCATCGGTCCGTCCCTACAGGGTCACCACGAGCGTCGGAGGCATCTCACGACCATCTCGCGCGCGCAGTTTCAGTTCGCTCAACGTCCTTGGTTATCCTTTGCTTTGCTCTGCTTTGCTAGGCATAGCTTCCGCATCGCCCTTGCCATGCCACCGCACTGCGGCCGCATTGCTCGCCGCATTGCTCCGGGCAGTGCGCTCCGCATCGAGCCCGTGGATGCGAAAGCGATGGTCGGACAGCGCATCGACCAGCCCAACCTCGGCCAGCAGCCGGATGTGCGACGACGACAGGCCGCGCGGGAGGTGTGCGCTGGCGGGCCACACGGCGTCGGCCGCCATCAGGAGCCGGAGCCAGGTACCGAGGACGGCGACGTTCCCGCGGACGCGGTCGAACTTCGGGTCGTCCTGGATCGAGTAGTAGACGCGGACGTACTTGCGGTCATCAGGCATCTAGTCCCTGCCCCAGACGCAACGACGCCGACCCACCTGGGACTAGCAGGGGATCGGCGTCGGTCGCGATGGTATCGGTGCTCGCTGCTAGTCCAGCAACGACCATGATACCGCATCCATGCCCCGTCATCGCCGAGCGCGATCGTTCGCAAGCGCGTACTCCGAGCGATGGCCCCAGGCGTGGCCCGCCGGCCGGGCGCACGGGCCGGCCAGCGGCATCGGAGCGCCGCACCGGACGTAGTCGTGCCACGTCGCGCGACACGGACCGTCGTGGCCGAGCGGGCGCGGGCACGGGGCTCCGTCGACGGGGAGCCCGCAGCGGTACGTCACGACGCGGCCCGCTTCTTCAGGAGGATCGCATCCCGGCACTCCCAGTAGTAGACGCGCGCCTCGGCCGCCCGCTTCTCGCGGTTCTTGGCGTAGGTCTTGCGCCGGTACGCCAGCACCTTGTCCGGGTTGGCGGCCTTCCAGGCGCGGTTGCGGGCCATGTACTGCTCGCGGTTCGCCGCGTAGCGAGCTCGGGCTGCGGCGCGCTTCTCCTCGGCCACAATCTCGTCCGCGGTCCGGCCACGCTCCTTGAGCCGATGGTACTCGGCCCAGCACGCCCGGCAGCGGCGGAGCCCGTTCGCGGGCTTCCAGAACTCGGGCTCGAGCGGCCACCACTCGCGGCACGCCTCGCAGCGTCCCTCGAAGCGATCCTCTCGGACACGGACGGCGAGCTGGCTCGTGCTCATGCGGAGAGGCCGTCCGCCTCGGACAACTCAACCCGATCGACCCACGACTCCTGTTCGGGCGTGGCGTCGGCATGGGCGAGGTTCATCACGGCTTGGCGGTAGTAGGACGGCTTCAACTCCACCCCAACACCGAGGCGGCCGTTGATGACGGCTCCGTAGACCTCGGAGCCGACCCCCATGAACGGGGTCAGGACGCGCTCTCCGGGATTGGACCAGAGCACGACCGCCCGCTCGATCACGTCCAGTTGGAGCGGATGGACGTGCTTCTCGTCCTCCTCGTCACGCGCGTTGCGGAACGGCAGCACGCGGTCGAGTCGCACGTCGTCCCAGAACGCGGAGGCGTACTGCCTCCACACCCAATGGCTGTAGCGGTTCTCGATCTGGTTGCCGGTCCAGCCGCGGTACTTCAGAAGCTCGGCGGGCGGGTTCCGATCGCCCGCGTACGAGGTGAGTCCGACCGGATGCGCGACCGGCAGCGGGTTGTCGCCGGCTCGGCGGAAGATCAGGAGGTAGTCCGCCGACGCGACCGAGCAGCGGGTCGAGTCATCGACCAGGGTCGCGTGCGCCAACCCCTTCGTCATCGTCCGGTTGCGGACGGTCAGCGGCTCCTTCCAGACGTGGTAGCGCGCGACGTACGACCAGCCGAGGTCGGCATGGAGCCGGATGATGTCGCCCGGAAAGTCGAGCAGCGAGTCGTTCCGGCCGGTGTTCGACTTCGGGATGTCCATGCAGTGGACAGCCGTCATCCGGCCCGGCATCGTAACCCGATGGAGCTCGCGGACGACGAGCCCGTAGTGCTCCATGAACTCCTCGTACGAGCGGGAGTTGGAGAGATCCCGCTCCGATGACGAGTACTGGTACAGGCCGGCGAACGGCGGCGAGTAGACCGACAAGTGGATCGACCCTTCCGGCAGCTTCGGCATGACTTCCAGGCAGTCCCCGTTGTACAGAGCGAACCGCTCGGTGATCTGCTGGTCTAGGACAGCCACGCGGGCACCTCCTCTTGGGTCGCGTACGTCGAGCGTTCGACGGACAGGGCGTTGTTCATGTGGGCGACCAACGAGCGGAACATCCGCTCCGCCTGGAGGGCCTTGCGATCTAGGCTTTCCAGCGCCCGCTTCCCGCCCTCGGTGGTGATGACCTCCACGTTGACGGGCCGGGTCTGTCCGAACCGCCACATCCGTCGAACCGCTTGGTAGTACTGCTCGTAGGAGTGCGACGGGAAGTAGGTCATGTCGGCTGCGTGCTGCCAGTTGAGTCCCCACGCGCCGATCTTCGGCTTGGTGACGAGGACCCGGACGTCGCCCCGGCGGAACGCCGTCAGCACGTCCTCCTTCCGCTCGAGCGAGTCGGATCCCGACACCTGAACCGCATCGGGAACGAGCTTCGCCAGCAGGTCGCCCTCTGGGTTCAGGTTGCACCACGCCACCGCAGGTCGATCGTGGGTGAGCGTCGCGGCGGCGGCCTCGCAGCGATCGGTCAGCGTGCGTCTCAACTCGTCGCGCTCCTCATCGAGCCCGACCGCCGGAAGATCGAACAGCACCCCCTCGGGCGCGACGGATGCCGAAACGAACGTTTCGCGCCGGACCAGCGCCGGCAAGCAGAAGCCCTCGTCATCGAACCCCAGGTCCGACGGTCGGCGAAGCGCCCGCGCCCAGCCGGCAACCCAGCGCCAGAACGGCTCCTCGGCGTGCCCCTTGAACCGCCAGTTCACCCGTCCGAACGTACCCTTGTCAGACCAGCGGTACCGCATGCCTCTGACCGAGTTGTTTTGGTCGTTGATGAAGAAACGACCGAGCATGTCCATGTGGCCGAGATACCCAAGCGCCTCGCTCGAGGTCCCGAGCTCGATGTAATCGTTCGGCGCGGCCGTGGCGGTACACAGGAGGCGGTACTGATGCTTGCGTAGGAAGTCGGTCACGATCGCCCGTCGAACCCCGTCGAACGACTTGATCGCCGAGGACTCATCGCACACCACGCCACCGAAGGCTGACGGCTCGAACTTCTCCAGCCGCTCGTAGTTCGTCACGACGATCGGCGCGTTGATTTCGCCGTGGCGGGAGACGTGCGCCTCTAGCCCGAACTTCGCAGCCTCCTCGACCGTCTGCGCCCCAACGGCCAACGGCGTCACGATCAAGACGGCTTTGCGGGTGTGTGCCCGGACATTCTCGGCCCAGACGAGTTGCATCGGCGTCTTGCCGAGCCCGCAGTCGGCGAAGATCGCGGCTCGGCCCTGTCGGAGCGCCCATTCGGTGACGGCCCGCTGGAACGGGAACAGGAAGTCCGGCATCCACGTCGGCTCGAACCCACCCGCGACATCCGCCTGTCGCTTGCGTTCGAGGAACGCCTCGTAGTCGCTCATGCCAACCCCAGCCGGTCCGGTGCCAAGAGCCGGCGCGCGTCCGAGATGCGGCCGGTGATCTGGGCGATGTGGAGCGCCGTCGTGAGTTCCATGTGGCTCGCGCCCTCGTGCTGCTCCAGGTAGGCGATGACTCGCTCGGATTGGGTCATCCCGCCACGTCCGAGAGCGTCAGCGGGTCCGTCCGCCGCATACAGCTCTGGCAGCCCTCGGTCCGCTCGACGTGGGAGCACTCGCCCTCGATCGCCAGGAGGTACTCGCGCATCGCCTGTCGGTTCCGGGCATCGGTCGCCCAGCAGTATCCGGCTCGGGCGCCGTCCTCAGTGTGACCTTGGCAAAGCGTCCCCAGGAGGTCACCGCGCCGGCCCATCCGAGGCTCACGCTTGACGTGCTCGATCCTCAGGCGGCCCCAGCAGTCCATCGCCGTTCCTCCGAGGCGGGGCGCGAGGCAGCCGCCGTCGCGGGCGAACACGGCTGCGGCCTGTGCGGGGGTCACGGGATCGCGGCGCCGCTTGCGGCGGATCACCCCGCGATCCTCCGGCACCAGCACACCCGACTCATCGGTTCGCCAGTTCTAGGAGTACGTCCGCGTGGCAGGGCTGGCCAATCGGACACCAGCAAACGAGATCGTGGCCTCGGAGAGGTTCGAGATCAGGGACGGCGGGGACGGCGATCGGTGCGCGGGTCAGCATCATCACGCCCATGCCGGTCACGATGTCCGATGCGGTTCGCACGGTGCCGTCCGTGTACTCGACTGCCCAATCACCCTTCGCGTCGCGGGTTGGAACCGGGAACGGCTCGGTCATCCCGGCGATCCACCACCGGAACGCCGTCACTGCGGAGCGCCGTCGACCCGGGGCGTCAGCGCGTTCTCCCAGAGCAAGAGCGAGCCACGGCTGCATCTCGCCGTTGATCGGCCACGGGTTCCCCCACGGCGACGGCCGGCCGACGTACACCGCGCCATCGGGCATCCGCCAGCCCTTCGCCCGCTTCCGCTGGATGCGCTTCGGCGTCATCGGACGGTCCGGCAGTGGTCCATCACGCCACCTCCCCGGCCAACGGCACATCGTCAGGAGGCTGCTCTCCGAGGTCCGACGCCGGCAGGAGCACGTCAAGCCCGTTGATCCGCGTCTCGATCGTGTCCACCTTGAGCCGATACCAGGACGCCTTCGGGCTCTTGACGTGATAGAGGATGCCCGCGACCGTGGCGGGGACTCCCAGCAGCGTCTCGGGCTTGCCGTCCGTCGCCACGAACAGCGTCTCGCCCAAGGGTCCCGCGACGATGCACTGCGGGATGTTGCCCTTGGAGGTCTCGAGCCGGAAGCCGATGACGTGGCCCTCCGGGCCGATCCGGGCATCGAGCTTGTACTGCTCCGCGGAGCCCTTGCGGATGATCCCGCGCCGACGCTCGCGGCCGATGATCTCCTCGGTCTCGGTGTACGGCTCGGTGGGCGGAGGCGGGTCCTTCGCCAGCGCGTCCTCTCGTGGCGGCAGATGGGCCGGTGCGGGGCGGCTTGCGTCCCGGCGCTTCTCGTCCGGTGCCTTTCGGTACAGGTCGCGGGCGATGCCGACGAACCGGCCGCAGCGACGGATGCCGTCACTGACCGCCTCTTTCAGCGACTCCCCACCGTCACGGTTCGGATAGCCGAAGTCCTCGAACCACACCCACTCCTGATGCTCGCGCACGCCGAGCCGGACCTTGACGACGGACTCGCTGATCGGATCGACGAGCACCTGCCAGTTGCCCGGACCGTACCCGGCGTCCAGTCGGTCCATGACCGTTTCGTCCTCGACGTACGTCATGTCCTGCCCGCCGCGGCCCTTGAACGTGTGCAGCTCCTCGTCCGCGAACGGCGCGAGCATGATGTCGCGGTTCATCGCTCAAACCCCCGTCCGTGGGTCTCGTCCCACATCAACTCTAAGTCGGCGTTCGTCTCCGCGATCTCCGCCAGAGTCGGCTGAGGAGGGACCTTGCGGTACATCCGGGCGTAGGACTCGGCCTCGACGCAGTACCCGTGACGGCAGAACCCCGACTCGGTTCGCCATGCGCCGTATTCCTCGGGCGGCTCGTCGCGCTCGTCCTGCTCGGGAGCCCAGCAGCGGACCTCGCCATCGGGGTCGTCCACGGTGACCTCGAACCCGGGGCCGTGCTCGACGATGACCTCGCTCATCGGTCCACCAGCCAGACGATCGTGTGCGAGTCATCGACCTTGCGCGTGGTGACACGCTTGCCTGGATAGCGGACCATCGCGCCGCGCCCAATAACCGTTTGCACGGACGCCTGCTTCAAGGGAATACGGAATGCATCGCCGCCTCCGAGGGCCTCGATCAGGTCGTTCCACTTGGGGTTGGTTATAGGGCCTCGCCCAGGCTTCTCCACCTTCACGAACAGCGGCTCATCGTTCACAGAGCACTCCGATCCTGACAGTACGAGCACCACGGACGGAGCGACCCGTCCCGCATCGTCACGAGGATCGCCAGATCATCCTCGACAGAGCCCTTCGGGATCGCGCGGCCGCAGCCGACGCACGGCGGGTCGAACGTGGCGGTGCCCGCCTCCAGCTGCTCGCGGGCGGCGTCGTTCTCAAGCTTGCGCAACTCGTCGGGGTCGTGTTGCCAGCGCCGGGTGAGCACCTGGTACACGCGGATTTGGTCGGTGTCGCAGCGCGACCAGTCCGCCGAGCGGTCGACTTCGATGCGGTGGTGGCTCCGGTAGCGCCGGAGTCGCTCGGTTGCGGTCATCGGTGTCATTGCCTACTGGCCTCCCATTGGTAGGGGGGGTCCGGCGGGAGCCCGCCCGCCGGACCCGGTAGCCGCCCCAGCGACTAGGAGCTCCGAGGGCTCCGCGGAGACGCGTGACCCGCCAACGGGGGGAGGCCGGCAGGTTCGCGTCTCCGCGCAGACCTGGGAGGGTGCCCCACATGGACACGCTCGGGCACTTGAGCGCGGCCCGAACTGGGTCGGGCGTGGGGCGTGGCGAGCCGGACCGGATGGTGGTCCGAGCCGGGGTTCGTCAGATGGCCGAGGGCGAGCGTCCGGGCGTTCAGCCGGACGATCCTGACCTCGCGGCCACACTGACAGCGGAGCTTCTCGTCGGCGGGGATCATTCGATGCTCTCCAGCGGCCCGCGTAGGTTGCCGCCGTAGTAGCCGTTCGAGGAGTTCCGGTACTCCACAACGATGTCTCCGCGATCTGTGCGGAACGACGTTTCGTAAACGCGGATTGTCCCGTAGACCTGCTCCATCTCACCCATCTCGCGCTCACCGACCGCGGTCACCACGGACCCCGCGATATCGGGCGGGACGGTCAGATGCTCGATCCAGGAGACCGAGCAACAGTCACCCTCGGCCACGTAAGTCAAGGTCCGGCCATCGGTCAGCGTGAACACGAGGCGCTCCTTGTCCTCGGTCGCCGTCACGGACGCGAGCGGCTGATCCGCTAGCGGACGGCAGTCCATCGAGTAGTAGCCGAAGGCGGCCTTCAGCAGATCGGCCATGCCGCGGTAGGAGAACGGCTGGAGCGTGCTCACGAGAACGTCACGAGGTAGAAGACCGCCACGACCCACACGATCACCACGAGGGCGATTGCGCCGAGGACGTAGCCGATGAACTCGATCGGGCTGACTTGCAGGTCGCCGTCGCGGGGTTCACGCACGAGTGGCCTCCTCGGCTTCGAGGTAGATGCGGCAGAGCTCTTGGAGGGGAGCGTCTGCTGACTCCGCCGCCCACTCCGCCGACCGCGCCGCCCGCGCCGCCGACCACGCCGACGCCGCCGACCGCGCCGCCGACCACGCCGACTCCGCAGCCCGCGCCGCCGACCGCGCCGACCACGCAGCCGACGCCGCCGACGCCGCCGACCACGCAGCCGACGCCGACGCCGCCGACGCCGCCGACCACGCAGCCCGCGCCGCCGACGCCGCCGACCACGCCGACTCACTGCCCTCCGTCTCGCAGCGCAGGGCCGCGACGACGAGATCCGGTGCCTTGCTCGGGACCCGCTCCGCCACCGCTCGCAGCGTCGGCGGGAGGATGCGCCGGATGACGCCTTCGGCAACGAGCTTGGCCCATGCCTGACGCCGCTCCGGGGTCCAGGTCGGCCAGCCGGTGGTCCGGCTCGTGATCGCGTACAGCGGGAACATCGCCTCGGTCCGGGCGGCATCGCTCGACCACGGCGCGTCATTGAGCGGACGCAGGTCGATCGTGCCGGAGGTGTCATCCGACCACTCGCGGCCCTCGTACACGTTCTGCGCCTCGTGGTAGCAGGCGGCCCCGTCCGGGTTGTGGCCGCCCTTGGTCAGCGCGCCGAAGCGCTGCTCGACGAACTCGGCGAAGGTGGCGGTCATGCGACCAGCCGTCCCGTCTCGTCGCGACCCTTGAGGTTCCGCAGCCACGACGGCCGCACCGGCTCGGCCTCGACCACGCTGAACGACGCACCGGCCCGCTCAAGCGCGGCGCGGCAGCGGGCGCAGATCAGGCGCGGCTCGCGGCGCATGAACAGGAGCACCGGGCGAAGGTCGTTGTCGTCGCAATCAGCGGCGATGGAGCGCGTACAGCGGGGCATCAGGCAGCGTCCTCGGGGTTCAGGGCGAGATGGGCCGCGACCAGGACGGCGCGGAGGCGCCGCTCCTCGTCGGGCGTCGGCACGATGCCGCGCTCGATGTAGGACAGGCGGCCGGAGTTGATCTCGGTCCGTCGCGCGACTTCGCGCTGCGACAGGCCGGCCGCCTCGCGGAGCGCCTTCCAAGGGGTGCGGGGTTCGTCCATGTGTGGACTATAGCACCGCTATCGCGCCTGTCAAGCCCGTACTTCCGTCCTTGTCGCCGGACACACGAATACCGGCCCGACGTGTCAGCCGGGCCGGTGCTATTGGGGGAGAGGGTTCGCGATGGTCCTGCCGCTGCTAGGCGGTCTTGTCGAACCAGAACCAGTCGACCGTGTCACCCGACGCCGTGCCGAGGATGCGCCCGACCCCGACGCGGGCGGGGGTGAACGAGCTCGGCGTGCCGCTGATCTCGACCGAGTAGCTCTCGCCGTTGAAGCTGAACGAGGCGTAGTAGACCCCTGACGCCTTGCGCAGCCGGAGGTAGATCCGCTGGGTGTTCTGCCAGATGTAGCCGGCTCCGGTCGTGTTCGAGGCGAGGGCTGAGCTGTACGTGTGGGAGGCGACGTTCGCGAGATACACACCGGGACTGTTGTCGTAGACGAGGACCGCGACGCCGTTGCCCGACGAGTCGACCATGAGGAGCGCGTACATCTGGCCGGTCGATGAGCCCGTCTGGGCGACCGCCAAGCAGCATTCCCACGTCTCGTTCGTGCCGTTCGGCGCCGTCTGGTAGATGTAGCGGGCGGCGGCCGCGGTGGAGTACGCCACGCGCAGCGCCGACGCCGCCCCGCCGACCTGGTACGTCTCCTCGCCCGAGGTCTGGTTGTGGCGGGTCCAGCGCCCGTTCAGGGACCCGCCGTCGAACTCGTCGCCGTAGGTGCCGTTGAGGGTGGCGCGGTCGAGCGGGAAGAACCGGTTGACACCGCCGCCCCCACCGCCGCCACCCGCGGCGGTGCCCGAGCCGAAGCGGTATGTGTTCGCGGAAGTGCGGACGATGTAGAGCGATCCCTCGGTCTCGAGGGTGATGGGACCCGAGTACGTGTTCGAGGAATGGCTGACCGACGTGACGCCCTTGTGGACGTGATCCGCCCGCGAAACGAGGGACGAGGCTCCGGGAGCGTTGGAGTAGCTGACCTCGTTGGAGT
>Ga0081539_10001500_pt1 | contig 39463 bp, 36 predicted proteins | sample TabmetS4T2R2_FD_71023 | JGI IMG/M metagenome (GOLD analysis project Ga0081539, IMG submission 71023) | Tabebuia heterophylla rhizosphere microbial communities from the University of Puerto Rico - S4T2R2 | ecosystem: Host-associated > Plants > Roots > Rhizosphere ... | reverse complement strand
GTCGGGCACGACCGGACAGCCCAAGGGCGTGGTGCGCGACAATGGCGGCTATGCCGTGGCGCTCGCCTGGTCGATGCAATACCTCTACGGCGTCAATCCCGGCGAGATCTGGTGGTGCGCGTCGGACGTGGGCTGGGTGGTGGGCCACAGCTATATCGTCTATGGCCCGCTGATCCACGGCGCGACGACGATCCTCTACGAGGGCAAGCCGGTCGGCACGCCCGACGCCGGCGCCTTCTGGCGGGTGATCTCGGAACACAAGGCGGTGGCGCTGTTCACCGCGCCGACGGCGTTCCGCGCCATCAAGAAGGAAGACCCCGACGGCAAGCTTTTGAAGCAATACGACCTCTCGAAGTTCCGCACGCTGTTCCTGGCGGGCGAGCGCGGCGATCCGCCGACCATCGAATGGGCGCAGAAGCTGTTGGGCGTGCCGATCGTCGATCACTGGTGGCAGACCGAGACCGGCTGGGCGATCTGCGGCAACTTCGTCGGGCTCGACCCGATGCCGGTCAAGCTCGGCTCGTGCTCGGTGCCGGCGCCTGGCTGGAATCTCCAGGTGCTGGACGAGCAGGGCAAGCCCATGGCCAAGCAGGGCGAGGTCGGCGCGCTGGCAGCGAAGCTGCCGCTGCCGCCGGGCACCTTCCCGACCTTGTGGAACGCCGACGAGCGTTTTAGGCAGGCCTACCTCGCCGACTATCCCGGCTACTACAAGACGGGCGATGCGGGCTTCATCGACCAGGACGGCTACGTCTCGGTGATGACGCGCGTCGACGACGTGATCAACGTCGCCGGCCACCGCCTGTCGACGGGTCAGATCGAGGAAGTTTTAGGCAGCCACAACGATGTCGCCGAGTGCGCCGTGATCGGCGTCGCCGACGAGCTGAAGGGCCAGGTGCCGTTCGGCTTCCTGGTGCTGAAGGCGGGCGTCGACCGGCCCCGGGAAGACACCGTGCGCGAGGTCGTCCAGCTGGTGCGCGACCGCATCGGCCCCGTCGCCTTCTTCAAGACCGCCATCGTCGTGCCGCGCCTGCCCAAGACGCGCTCCGGCAAGATCCTGCGCGGCACCATGCAGAAGATCGCCGACGGCCAGCCGTGGAAGATGCCGGCCACCATCGAGGACCCGGCGGCGCTCGAGGAGATCACCGGCGGGCTGAAGACGGCGGGATACGCAGCGAAGGGCTAAACCGCCGGTTGGTTGTCGAGGAGGATGACAGCATATATGCTGTCATCGTGATTTCGGTTGTTGTCGACACGAACGTCATCGTCGCGGCTGTTCGCTCCGGTGGCGGCGCGGCTCGACAGGTCATACGCGGTTGTTTGATGGGAGCGTACGAGCCTCTTTTTGGCCCCGCTCTCCTTGCAGAGTACGAATATGCACTTCTCGATCCGCGCCTGCCGGCAAGCTTAGCAAGCGACCGCGATCGCCGGGACCTTCTTGCTGCCGTTGCGTCGGTGGGGCGGTGGGTGAATGTCTACTATTTGTGGCGGCCCAATTTGCGCGATGAAACGGACGATCACCTAGTCGAGTTGGCCGTAGCAGGCGGCGCTGCGGCGATCATCACCCACAACGTTCGTGATCTGACGAGTGGCGAGTTGTTGTTTCCGTTCCTGCGCGTTCTAACGCCCGCGGCATTCTTGAGGGATTACCCATGTCCACCCTGACCATCCGCATGCCCGATGCGACGCATGAGCGCCTCCGCGACCTGGCGCGAGCGCGCGGCGTCAGTATCAACAAGCTCATCGAGGAAATGGCGACGGCGACGCTTTCGGCGCACGATGCCGAGGTGCGGTTTCGGCTTATGGCCTCACGTGGCAGGCCCGAGCGCGCTCTCGCTATACTGGATCGGTTGGATGCCGCCGACCGCCGCAAGGGAATGAGTGAGGCCAAACGGCCGTTTCGGGCGCAGCGGCGCAAGACGGCGAAGAAGTAAGCAGAGGGAAATCAAATGGCTCTCGATGTGAATCGCTCCGATCTGGTCGTGGGCGTGGTTGGAACTGGCGCCATGGGGCGCGGCATTGCGCAGGTGACGGCGCAGGGTGGCATGAAGGCCGTGATGTTCGACGCCGCGGCGGGCGGTGCCGCGAAGGCCAAGGCCGCGATCCTCGAGACCTTGAAGGGCCTGGTCGCCAAGGGCCGGCTGACCGATGCCGACCTTGCCAAGACCGACGCCAATCTCGCCGTCGCCGACAAGCTCGAAGACCTCAAGGCCTGCCACGTCATCGTCGAAGCGGTGTTCGAGAACCTCGAGGTCAAGCAGAAGCTGTTCGGCGAGCTCGAAGCCGTGGTCTCGCCCGAGACCATCCTCGCCTCCAACACCTCGTCGATCCGCATCGCCTCGATCGCGCGCTCGCTGAAGCACCGCGAGCGCGTCTGCGGCATGCACTATTTCAATCCCGTGCCGCTGATGAAGCTCGTGGAGGTGATCCGCGCCGCCGACACCGCACAGTGGGTGGTCGACGCCATGGTGGCGCTGGGCAAGCGCCAGACGCGCGTGCCCGTGGTGGTGGGCGACACGCCGGGCTTCCTGGTCAATCTCGGCGGCACCGCCATCGGCACCGAGGGCCTGCGCATCGTGCAGGAGGGCCGCGCTACGCCGTCACAGGTCGACGCCGTCATGCGCGACAGCTGCGGCTTCCGCATGGGCCCGTTCGAGCTGATGGACCTCACCGGCATCGACGTGAACTTCCCGGCACGCAAGATCATCTACGAGGGCTTCTTCCACGACCGGCGCATGACGCCCAGCCCCTACCACGAGAGCCTCTATGCGGCGGGGCGGCTCGGCCGCAAGACCGGCGGCGGCTGGTACGGCTACGACGCCAAGGGCGCCAAGGTCGATCCCGGCGCCGATCACCTGCCGTCGGTCGTGCCGGCGACGCGCGTCGTGGTGATGGACAGCCACAACGAGAAGCTGGTCGGGCTGGTCATGGCGGCGGGGGCGCAGGCGCTGGGCGCCGACGACGGTAAAAGCCCCATCCTGGTAGCGCCGATCGGCAAGGACTGCACCACGACGGTGGTCGAGCGCGGCCTCGATCCCCGCCGCACCGTGGCGATCGACCTCACCGGCGACATCGCCAAGCGCCTCACCATCATGACCGCGCCCGGCGCCGACGACCTGGTGCGCGACGCGGCGGCCGCCATCCTGGCACGCACCGGCGCCAAGGTGACCTTGATCAAGGATTCGCCCGGCTTCATCGCCCAGCGCATGTGCGCCATGATCGCCAACCTGGGTTGCGAGATGGCGATGATCGGCATCGCCACGGCGGCGGACGTCGACACCGCCATGACGCTCGGCCTCAACTATCCGCGCGGGCCGCTGGCCCTGGCCGATTGGCTGGGCGTCAAGGACTGCCACGAGATCCTGGTGCAGCTGCAGGCCATCACCGGCGACGACCGCTACCGGCCGAGCCAGTGGCTGCGGCGGCGGGCGCAGTTGGGGCTGAGCGCAACGACGCTGGACTAAGAACCGTCAGCCCCAACGATCGACCACGTAAAGTGGCTTTACCCGCCGGCTGTTGGCGTGCGCGTTGTCCGGATGCAAGGCGTTGATCGCGTGCAGGGCGAGCCAAAGGCAAACGAACACCACGAGCAAGTGAGCCAGCAGGGGCGGCGAGAGGGGCGTCATCGCCGGCAGGGTCCGCAGGTAGCCCGATTTGCTGAAGGCCTGCATCACCGCGATGAAGGCGTTGAGATAGAGCAGGGTCGCGGCGCCGCTGACATAGATCGCGCGCCACCGGCCCGCCAGCCGATAGCGATAGAGCGCCAGCAGGGTCGGGCCGAAGACCAGCAGCGAGGCGACGCCGATGCCGTGTCCCATGCGGAAGCGCGGGAACGGCAGAAGGTAGAGCAGGCCCGTGACGCTGGCGGCGAGCGTGGTCACGAGGAACAGCGTCGTCAGGCTCCACGCCTTGGGCGACGCCGACGGGCGCAGCAGGACGAGCACGCCCGAGGCGATGCCGACCAGGCTGAGCACCACGTGCACGACGGTGAACGTCGAGAGAGACAGACCGAGGATCAACACACTCCTCCCACACTGAAGCATCCACCCGCGTCCTTCTTACCCGGGCGGGCATGACCGCGAGGCCGGATGGATTGATCGATCGGCCGCATGAGGCGGTGGATTGCCACAATGCTGGCGCAATCCGCGATTGTGGGCGTAGCATCACGCGATCGTGGGCGGAGGGAGGACGATGCCGATTGCATGGAAGGCTGGAGTTGCCGCTCTGCTTTGCGTCGTCTCGTCGGCGGCGCGGGCGCAGCTCAAGGGCGAGAACCTGATCGTCCTGCCGCCGGCTGGCTTCGTGGTCGGCCACGCGGATACGGCCAATTTCGTAAGCCTGACGGAATGGATTCCGGCCAACGAGACGGTGCAGGACTGGTCGGAGATGGTCACGGTCCAGATCTTCTCCAGGCGAGTCGATCTCAATCCGGTGCCTTTCCTCAAGACCCTTCAGGGGCAATGGCTCGCCGCCTGCCCGGGAAGCACGCCCGCCACGGTCGCGTCCGACAAGGCCAATGGCTACGAGGCGGCGACGATGCTGCTGCGCTGCCCGCGGCTCGCGGCAACCGGCCGGCCGGAAACGACGATGTTTCGCGCCATCAAGGGAACAGCCGGCCTCTACGTCGTTCAGCGCGCCGTCCGGTCCAACGGGACGCCGGACGAAGTGGACCGCATGAAGCGATATCTCGGCGAGGTCAGCGTGTGCGAGGCCGGGTCGCCCGACCATCCCTGTCCCGATCTGAAACCGATGCCTAGATAACCGACGTCAGAGGCCGTGCCGGCGGCCCTTTGTCAGGTTGACGTTTACGTAAAGGTAAACTACATCCCGAGCGCTGGCGGAGCAGGCGCCGGCGGACCAAAGTCCCAAGAACAAGACCCCGATTCGACCGCCGGAGGAGCGCTCAGTGACAGCGTTGGCAGCCCATTACACGCCCGAACACCAGATGTTCCGCGACACCTGCCGGCGCTTTTTCGAGAAAGAGGTCACGCCCTTCCACATGAAGTGGGAGGAGGAGGGCATCGTCCCGCGCGAGCTGTGGCGCAAGGCGGGCGAGCAGGGGCTTCTGGGCATGACCATGCCCGAGCAGTACGGCGGCGCCGGCGCCGACTTTCTCTACAGCGCCATCCTGATCGAGGAGCAGGGCCGGGCGCTCGCTTCCGGTCCGGCCTTCTCGCTGCACAACGACATCGTCGTGCCTTACCTGCTGCACTACGGCAGCGAAGAGCAGAAGAAGAAGTGGATCCCCAAAGCCTGCTCCGGCGAGCTTATAACCGCCATCGCCATGACCGAGCCCGGCACCGGTTCGGACCTGCAGGCGGTCAAGACCAACGCGGTGATGGACGGCAATCACTGGGTGATCAACGGCTCCAAGACCTTCATCAGCAACGGCCAGCTCGCCGACCTGGTGGTCGTGGTCGCCAAGACCGATCCCAAGCTCGGCGCCAAGGGCACCTCGCTGATCGTGGTCGAGACCAATACGCCGGGCTTCAAGCGCGGCCGCAATCTCGAGAAGATCGGCATGAAGGCGCAGGACACCTCGGAGCTGTTCTTCGACAATGTGCGCGTGCCGGCCGACCATCTGCTCGGTGGTTCGGGCATGGGCTTCATCCAGCTGATGCAGCAGCTGCCGCAGGAGCGGCTGGTGATCGCCATCCAGGCCATCGCTGCCATCGAGGCGGCGCTGGAGCACACGCTGGCCTACGTCAAGGATCGCCAGGCCTTCGGCAAGCCGATCATCGATTTCCAGAACACCCGCTTCAAGCTCGCCGAGCTCAAGACCAAGGCGCTGGTGGCGCGCGTGTTCGTCGACGATTGCGTGGCCAGGCATCTCAAGGGCGAGCTCGACGTCGCCACCGCGGCGATGGCCAAGTATCACACCACCGACCTGCAGTGCGCGCTGATCGACGAGTGCCTGCAGTTCTTCGGTGGCTACGGCTACATGTGGGAATACCCGATCGCGCGCCTCTATGCCGATGCGCGCGTGCAGAAGATCTACGGCGGCACCAACGAGATCATGAAGGAACTGATCGGACGGACGCTTTAGCAACGCGACAACTGTCATCCCGAGCGCAGCGAGGGACCTTTCCTGTGGCCTCAAAGGCCCCTCGCTTCGCTCGGGGTGACAGCGTTTTTGAAATCCAAGGAGACCGACCATGACCGACGCATTCATCTACGACGCCGTCCGCACCCCGCGCGGCAAGGGCCGCAAGGATGGCTCGCTGCACGAAGTGACCCCGGTGCGGCTCGCCGTCACCGCGCTGCAGGCGATCCGCGACCGCAACAAGCTCGACACCCACCTGGTCGACGACATCGTGCTGGGCTGCGTCATGCCGATCGGCGAGCAGGGGGCGGACATCGCCCGCACCGCCTCGGTCGTCGCGGGCTACGCCGAGACCGTGTCGGGCGTGCAGGTCAACCGCTTCTGCGCCTCGGGCCTCGAAGCCACCAACATGGCGGCGGCGCAGGTCATGTCGGGCCAGAGCCAGGCCGCGATCGGCGGCGGCGTCGAATCGATGTCGCGCGTGCCCATGGGTTCCGACGGCGGCGCCTGGCCGACCGATCCCGCGGTCGCCATCCCGATGTACTTCGTGCCCCAGGGCATCTCGGCCGACCTCATCGCCACCAAGTACGGCTTGAGCCGCGACGACGTCGACGCCTATGCCGTCGAATCGCAGAAGCGCGCCAAGCACGCCTGGGACAACGGCTACTTCAAGAAGTCGATCGTGCCGGTCAAGGACCAGAACGGCGTCGAGCTGCTGGCTCACGACGAGCTGATGCGGCCGCAGACGACCATGCAGACGCTGGCCGCGCTGGAGCCGAGCTTCAAGATGCAGGGCGAGATGATGCCGGGCTTCGATGCCGTCGCGATCCAGCGCTATCCCGAGGTCGAGAAGATCACCCACGTCCACCATGCCGGCAACTCGTCGGGCATCGTCGACGGCGCGGCCGCCATCCTGATCGGCACCAAGGAGTTCGGCGAGAAGGCCGGCCTGAAGCCGCGGGCCCGCATCCGCTCCTTCGCCTCGATCGGTTCGGAGCCCGCCATCATGCTGACCGGCCCGGCGCCGGCGTCGGAGAAGGCGCTGAAGCGCGCCGGCATGACCGCGAAGGACATCGATCTGTGGGAGCTGAACGAGGCCTTCGCCGCCGTCGTGCTGCGCTACCTGCAGATCCTCAAGATGCCGCACGACAAGATCAACGTGAACGGCGGCGCCATCGCCATGGGCCATCCGCTCGGCGCCACCGGCGCCATGATCCTGGGAACGCTGCTCGACGAAATGGAGCGGCGCAACCTCTCGACCGGCCTCGCCACGCTGTGCGTCGGCGCCGGCATGGGCACCGCGACGATCATCGAACGCGTCTAGCTGGGGGCGCGCGACTCCAGTCGCGCGTCATGCCTGGCTGCAAGAAATGATCGCGCCACTGGAGTGGCGCGCCCCCAGCGAAGAGGACTCAACCATGATCAACTACAACGTCGACAGCGACGGCATCGCCACCATCACCTGGGACATGCCGGGCCGCAGCATGAACGTGCTGAACGAGGCCTCGATGACGGCCTATGCCGGCGCGCTCGAACAGGCACTGAAGGACGACAAGGTCAAGGGCATCATCCTGACCTCGGCCAAGGCCGACTTCATCGCCGGCGCCGACCTGGAAATGCTTTTGGGCACCGACACATCCGATGCCGCGAAGCTGATGGACCAGTTCAGCCAGCTGCAGAAGATCTTTCGGCGCCAGGAGACCGGCGGCAAGCCGATGGTCGCCGCGATCAACGGCACGGCGCTGGGCGGCGGCTTCGAGATCTGCCTCGCCTGCCACTACCGCATCGCCGCGGCCAACCCCAAGGCCAAGGTCGGCCAGCCCGAGGTCAAGATCGGCCTGCTGCCGGGCGGCGGCGGCACGCAGCGCATCCCGCGCCTGATCGGCGTGATGAACGCCGCCCCCATCCTGCTCGAAGGCAAGGACCTCACGGTCGATGCCGCCAAGGGCCTGGGCCTGATCCACGACGTCGTGCCGGCGGGCGAGCTTTTAGCCAAGGCCAAGGCGTGGCTGACCGCGCCGGCCGGCGAGCAGGTCGTGCCGGAATACGCCGGCCATGGGAGTAAGGGGGGCGCCAAGCCGATCGACGGCCGCGCCGTGCAGCCATGGGACCGCAAGGGCTTCAAGACCCCGGGCTTCCCCGGCGGCCAGGTGTGGAGCCCGCCGGGCGTGCAGACCTTCATCGGCGGCAACGCCATGATCGCGGGCAAGACCAACGGCGTCTATCCCGCGCCCAAGGCGATCATGAGCTGCGTCTACGAAGGCCTGCAGCTGCCGTTCGATTCGGCATTGCGCGTCGAGACCCGCTACTTCGTCTCGCTGCTGCGCGATCCCGTGGCCAAGAGCATGATTAGAACGCTGTTCTTCGGCCTGCAGGAGGCGAACAAGCTCGCGCGCCGGCCCAAGGGCGTGCCGAAGCAGGAGTACAAGAAGATCGGCATTTTAGGCGCGGGCCTCATGGGCTCGGGCATCGCCACTGTTGCGGTGCAGGCCGGGCTCGACATCGTGCTGATCGACCGCGACCAGGCTTCCGCCGACAAGGGCAAGGCCCACATCGCGGGCGAGCTCGACAAGCTCGTGAAGCGCGGCCGGCTCGACCAGGGCAAGCGCGACGCGCTGCTGGCCAAGGTCACGGCGACGCCGGACTTCGCCGCGCTGAAGGACGTCCAGCTGGTGATCGAGGCGGTGTTCGAGAACCGCGAGGTCAAGGCCGAGGCGACCAGGAAGGCCGAGGCGGCGATGCCCAAGGAGGCGGTGTTCGCCTCCAACACCTCGACCCTGCCGATCACCAGCCTGGCCGAGGCCTCGTCCAAGCCCGACCAGTTCATCGGCCTGCATTTCTTCTCGCCGGTCGAGAAGATGCCGCTGGTCGAGATCATCGTCGGCAAGAAGACCTCGCCCGACACCCTGGCCCGCGCCATGGACCTCGTGCAGAAGATCCGCAAGACGCCGATCGTGGTGAACGACAGCCGCGGCTTCTTCACCTCCCGCGTCTGCGGCGCCTTCATCAGCGAGGGCCATCGCCTCCTGAAGGAGGGCGTGCCCGCTGCCATGATCGAGAACTGCGCGCGCTTCGCCGGCATGCCGGTCGGCCCGCTGGCGCTGAACGACGAGGTCGCGATCGACCTCAGCTGGAAGATCATGGACCAGACCCGACGCGACGCCGAGGCCGCCGGCCACAAGTACGAGGGCTCGGGCACCGAGGACATCCTCGAACTGATGGTCAAGAAGCTCGAGCGCTTCGGCCGCAAGAATGGCAAGGGCTTCTACGAGTACCCGGCCGACGGCAAGAAGCGGCTGTGGCCCGATCTGCAGAAGCACTTCCCGGCCGACCCCCAGCTGCTCTACGGCGAGGGTGAGGAGAAGCGCGCCAAGGAGGACGAGATCAAGAAGCGTCTCCTCTACGTGCAGGCGGTCGACACCGTGCGCTGCCTCGAAGCCAACGTGCTCACCAACCCGCAGGACGGCGATGTCGGCTCGATCATGGGCCTGGGCTTCGCGCCGCAGACCGGCGGCGCCGTCAGCCTGATCGACCAGGTCGGCGTGAAGCAGTTCGTCGCCGAATGCGACGACTTCGCCAAGAAGTACGGCCCGCAGTTCGACGTGCCCAAGATGCTGCGCGACATGGCGGCCAAGGGCGAGAGCTTCTACGGCAACTATCATCCGGCGAAGGCGGCGTAACCCTGCTGGGGGCGCGCCACTCCAGTGGCGCGTCTTCGCTGGTATAAACAAAGACGCGCGACTGGAGTCGCGCGCCCCCAGCAGGAGGAATTGCCGTGAACGACAAGGAAATCGCCGCGCTCGCCGAGCGCATCGCCGAGGGCCGGCGCAGCCGCAAGGTGATGGACTTCCTGGCCGCCGACACGGCGAGCCTCAGCGAGGCCGATTCCTACAAGGTCCAGTTCGCCGTGCACGATCGCCTGACCGCCGACGGCAAGGACGCCATGGCCGGCTGGAAGGTGGCGCTGACACTGCCGTCGCAATACGAGCCGCTGAAGCTCTCCGGCCCGGTGTTCGCCGGCATCTACAAGAGCGGCGTGCGGCCGAGCGGCGCGGTGTTCGAGAAGGGCTGGCCCATCAAGGCCGGCATCGAATGCGAGATGGTGGCGCGGATGTCCAAGGACGCGACAGCGGGCGGCTACACTGCCGAGAGCATCAAGGCCCACGTCGCGAGCTTCCATTGCGGCGCCGAGGTCGTCGAGAATCGCTACACCGACGTCGCCAAGGTGAGCGGCCCCGGCCGCATCGCCGACGACGTGCTGCAAGCCGCCTGCATCGTCGGCACCGAAGTGAAGGACTGGCAGAAGGTCGACTTCGCCGGCCTGAAAGGCCGCTCGGAGTTCGAGGGCAAGGAGATCGGCGCCGGTCCTGGCACCAACGTCATGGGCAGCGCCCTGATCTCGCTTGCCTGGCTTGCCAATAAGCTCTTGGAGCACGGCAAGCACCTGAAGGCGGGTGACGTCATCCTGACGGGCTCGGTGCATCCGCCGGTGTTCCTGCCGGGCCCTGGCAAGGCCAAGACCGAGTTCGTCGGGCTGGGCGGCACGGAGACCAGCTACAAGTAGTTACGGACAGCTCTGTCCGATCCTGACCAGCGGCCGTTGCGGATCGCTGAAGTTGTTGCGGCGGCAGGCGGGCCGTCCCATCTCATCGCGTGCGGCGTGAGCATGTGCGGCGACGACCGATGGTCCGACACCCGGGCTGTTCCACGCGGCGTCGACCGCGGCAAGATAGGTGCCGAGGCCCAGCGAGGCCACCACCAACGATGTCGCTGCCAGGAGCGATCTGTGTGCGATCTTCACGGCGCGCCCCGTTAGCGGCAGGTGGTGTTGGCGCCGATGACCCGATGCTCGGCGTCGATGGCGAAGGTCTTGTGGCAGGAAGCGGCATGCTTGCCCTGGCCCTTCTCCTTGTAGGTCACGACGTTGATGCCGCCGCCCGCCTTGGCCTTGCGGTCGGGCGCGCCCCAGGCCGAGAGCAGGTGGGCGTCGGTCGTGCCGACCCAGCCGCTCATCCGCTCCTGCGTGGTCGCGCAGGCGCTGAGGCCGAGCATCAGCAGGGCGGACAGGGCCTTGAGTGCCGTGGCTGACTTCATCGTCTCCCCCATGAGTAAGGTCTCTGTCTGGGAGACGGAGCTCGGCGCCTGGCCGTTACAGGCCCTGTTGACGGATGTCCCGGGAATGCCTATCACTTAACCACAAGGTTAAGTGAAGGAATTGAACCGATGACGTGCTCAATCGTGACGGTCGACCGTCAGCTCACCGCCGTGGTCAAGGCCAAGGTGCCTTTTCCGGAGATCCCGAAGGCGCAGCGCTCGGCCCGCGCCGCGGTCGATGCCGCGCTGTCGTCGCTCGATGCCGGAGCGCCCGGCCGGCCGATGACGCGTTTCCGCACGCCGGCAAAAGAGGCGCTCGACATGGAGATTGGCACCATCGTCGGCCGCAGCTTCGCAGCCCAAGGCGAGATCGTGCCGTCGGACCTGCCCGCCGGCCGCGCCGCGCACTTCCAGCTCAAAGGGCCGTTCGACGGCATGCCGGGCGCCTGGCAGACGCTGTTCGCCTGGTGCCAGGCCGAGAAGCTCGAGCTCGCCGGCATCAACTGGGAAATCTACATGCCCTGGCAGGGCGTCGATCCCGCCAAGCTCGAGACGGATCTCTACGCGCTGTTGGCGTGACCACCGCCGCTTGCTCAGGGCCATTTGGGCTTCGGCACGCGCGGCAGGCTCGGCAGCTTTGGCAGGCTCGGCAGCCTTGGCAGGCCGTTGACGGCGTACTGCACGCCGGTCGTGCCAGTGGCGGCGAAGGTGCCGTCGACGGATGTCTTGCAGTCCCCTGGACCGGTAAGGGCGAGGATCGTGGCTGCGATGGAACAAATTGCCTGCATTGCTGTCTCCCTTTCTGTTCAGGAGACGAGGGCAGAAAGCGACGCGTTACATATTTTTCGCGTGCGACCGACCGGCTGCTGTTCCTCGTCTATGCCGATCCCCCAGCCGCTGCCGCGGCCGATCCTGCCGCGGCACATTCATTCGACGCTTTGGCACGTCTGCGACGACTTCTCGCCGCCGCCGCCAGCTTTGGTCGCGACCCACCCTGACGGCGTGCGTCAATCGCGTGTCGATGCCGGCTTTCCGAGTGTCGTTTGATCGCGTCGAGAGCTTCATCGGTGGTGCGCTCGTATTGCGAGGCGGGGAGGGCGCGATCGGGCTCGAATTGCTTTACGACAACCTCCTGGCCGCCCTGTGCATCAAGCGCGTGCGTAGCTTCGTGCCGCACGTGACGCTGCTGCGCGACAAGCGCCGTCTGCTGCCCCGTATATGATCGCCAAGCCTGTGATGGCTGGCGCGACCGAGCCATGGAGGTCGTTGCCGCGTCGTGTGAGTAGCCCTGTGCTGTCGGTACATATCTAGTCTAGGGGGCGCCGTTGGCGCGTGAGCAGCGGCAACGTTCGACGACCTCGGCGGCCTCGCCCTGAAGAGTATCGAACGTCCGGTTCAGGCCTTTAGCGTGAGGTAGGAGCCGTCGGACTGGCTCGAAAGCTCCGAGGCAATAGCCGTGCCCTGGCCTCGTGTGCTGGGTCAGTTACTCGCGAGCGACGCCACGCAACTGGACCATCCATAGCAGAGCAGCGATGAAAGTCATTGGCAACCGATTCCCCAAAGTGACAATGATCAATGTCCGTCTCATCAAATGGGGATAGATTAGGTGTGCGCATGACGAGGAGGCGGATATGCCTGCTATCAAAGCCGGGTTCGCTTATGCGTATGCTTTGCTTTGCGTGATCGTCGCCGTTGGGGGCGCGATGATCCGATACAAGCGGGTGTTGGCGTCAGCCATTGGGTTCTTGGCCGGCATGGCTGCCGGCAATGCCGTCCAGGCACAAAAGTACGGCGGCACGCTCCGGATCAACTCGCCAGACAGCCCAGCCACCATGTCGATCCTCGAGGAAGCCACCAGCTTTGCCGTCGGGCCAATGATGGGGGTGTTCAACAACCTCGTGCTGTTCGACCAGAGCGTCAAACAGGCCAGCCTGCAATCGATCGTCCCCGATCTTGCGACCTCGTGGGCGTGGAACGAAGACGGCACCCTGCTCACCTTCCAGCTGCGCCAAGGCGTCAGGTGGCATGACGGCAAACCCTTCACCGCCAAGGACGTCGTGTGCACCTTCGATCTCAGGCTGGACAGGGGGCCGGAGAAGCTGCGCGTCAATCCGGGTATCTCGGCCTTCAAGAACCTCGACCATGTCACGGCCAACGGCGACTTCGAGGTGACCTTTCACCTGAAACGCCCCCAGGTGGGATTCCTGACGCTGTTCGCCGCCGGCGGCGGGGCGATCTACCCCTGTCATGCCTCGCCCGAGAGAATGCGCCGCCAGCCGATCGGCACCGGGCCATTCAAGTTCGTCGACTACAAGGCCAACCAGTTCATAAAGCTGGTGCGCAATCCCGACTACTGGAAGCCGGGCCGACCCTATCTCGATGGCATCGAGTACACCATCCTGAAGAGCACGGCGACAGCGGTACTGAGCTTCGCGTCGGGCAGCATCGACATGATGTTTCCCTACTGGGTTACGATCCCGGTCATGAAGGACCTCAAGCGCCAGACGCCGTCGGCCATGTGCGAGATCGTGCCTGGCACCATCAACCGTCACCTGCTCATCAACCGGTCGATCGCACCGTTCGACAATCGCGACGTGCGGCTTGCGATGGCGCTGGCGCTCGACCGCCAAGCCTTTATCGACATCATCGGCGACGGCCAGGGTGACATTGGTGGCGTCCTGCAGCCTCCGCCTGCGGGGCTGTGGGGCATGCCAAACGACCTCCTGAAGCAGCTCCCGGGCTATGGCGGCGACGTGAGGCAGAACCGGCAGCAGGGTCGCGCGCTGATGGAGAAGCTGGGCTACGGACCGGGCAAGCGGCTCAAGGTCAAGGTGACGACGCGTGACCTTCCGGTCTATCGCGACCCCAGCGTCATCCTGATCGACCAGCTCAAGGAGGTGCATATTGACGGCGAACTCGAGCCGATCGAGACCGCCGCCTACTTTCCCAAGATCCGCCGCAAGGACTACACGGTCAGCCTCAACCTGGCGACCAGCGGCGGCATCGATCCGGACACGGTGTTCGACCTGTTCTATGGGTGCGGCTCGAGCCTGAACTGGGACGGCTATTGCAATCCCGAGGTCGACCGCATGGCCGAGCAGCAATCGCGCGAGAAGGACCACCAGCAACGCCGAAGACTGTCGTGGGAAATCGAGCGCAAGCTCGCCGAGGACGCCAGCCGGCCGATGATCTTCTATGCCAGTTCCGCGTCGTGCTGGCAGCCCGCGGTCAAGGGGCTGACGCTGATGGTCAACACTATTTTCAGCAGCTATCGCTTCGAGGACATCTGGCTGGACAAGTAGCTGACGATGCTGTCGTTCAAAGACTTCTCTATTGGAAGTCCAGCGGCGCCGTCGTCAACTTGGCGGCGCGGTTGTGCGCTCACGCAGGCCATGGACAGGTTCTGGCAAGTGGGTTGACCGCCGCGGTCGACGGCCTCGCCAACTCGAGCCCTCGGCGAGCAGACGCTACGCGGCATGGACCGTCCGGTGCACGTAATCAACCTTATCGGTCTCAGGGCGTCTTTTGCATGGAGCGGTGGGGCATGGAATGTTGCGTGAGCAGTTGCCTTGGTGTGTGGGACGGGCCGCTGGGATCGGGGCAGTCCTCGCAAGGGCCACTGGCATGGTTATTTCCAGTGCCACTTGTGTCCCCTGCGTGTCCCCAGAACACTGAGCACCGTGCCGAGATCCCACAAATGCTCTGATATTAGTGGCGCTCCCTACGGGATTCGAAATAGGCCGAAACAGGGGGTTAAGGCACTATTGCCCTAAGTGACAGGGGAGTGCATCGTTTCCTCGAACCAGTACGCGCATAGGAGGCTTTCATGCCGCGCGTTAATAACAAGGGCGTTTCGATCCACTACAAGATCGAAGGTGATGGACCGCCACTCGTCCTAGGACACGGCTTTAGCGATAGTTGCGAGGTTTGGTATGAGCGCGGTTTCGTTGCCGCATTAAAAGCGAAATACCGCCTTGTCCTGATCGACACACGCGGCCACGGGCAAAGCGATAAACCGCACGATCCTCAATCTTATACGCCTGAAAAGTTTGCTTCCGACATTGTCGCCGTGCTCGACGGTCTGAACATTTCGACAGCCACGTATTGGGGTTATTCGCAAGGAGGATGGATTGGCTTTGGCTTGGCACGACACGCGCTGGATCGAGTTTCGTGTTTTGTGCTCGGAGGAGCCTCGGCCAGTACCGCATCAGCATTTCCGACCGAACCTGGAAAGGAAGACCCGCTGTTAACGGCGCTTCGTAGCGGACCAGACGAGATCATCAAACTTTTGGGCGAGTGGGCGACGCCTCCACTTCGCGAGCGGATACTGGCCAACGATACGGCGGCTCTGATTGCGTGCCGGAGGCAACGACTGATCACGGATGGATTTTCCGACGTAGTAGGCAAAATTGCCGTGCCTGCGCTTCTCTATGCTGGCAGTGCTGATCCAATCCACGATGCAGCACGGCAAACTGCTTCCGCTATACCCGGCGCACAATTTGTGTCGTTACCGGGTTTGAACCACTTAGCCGCGAATTTCCGCAGCGATCTTGTACTTCCCCATGTCGAGCCATTTCTAGCGAAAGCGACGGGCAGCGGTACGTAACCAGCGTCAAGTGCAACGACGAACGCCGAGTAGGGGGCCGTTGAACGCGGCACCGGCCTGTGCGCGTTGCGGCTGCGCTCGATGCAGTGCTGCATGCAGGGCGGGTTTCGGTGCTTGCCATCATGCAAAACTACCGTTATATTAGCACTGACGTTATTTTACTCCCTGTCTTCAATGATGGCGGCTCACCATGCCCAAGTCTCCCCGACGCTCCGCCGCTCAGCAAATCCGTGACTCGGTGTCCGCAGGCGACGTTCTCGGCACGTCGCCTGCCGCGCCCTTTGCGTCATGGTCGGCGTCGTCCAGCCAATGGCCCGAGATCGACCCAAGCCTGCTCGAGGAACGGCGGGGCGTGCTCCCGGCTTTCCCGATCGACCTCATGCCGTTGCCGTGGCGCGCCTGGCTGACCGACACCGCCGCAGCGGCGGGCGCCCCGGTTGACTATGTCGCGCAGGCTCTTTTTGCGGCGGTGTCCGGCCTGTGCGGTGCCGGCACTACAGTGCGGGTCACGTCGACCTGGCAGGAGCCGCTTGTTCTCTGGCAGCTTGCCGTCGGTCGTGTTTCCAGCGGGCGGTCGCCGGCCCGGGCTTCTACGCGTCGCATGCTGGCGACGATCGAGGAGGAGACGCAGGCGATCGTCGTCGACGATGTGGAGGTCGGCACGATTGCCGAGGTCGCTGCAGGCAATGCCCGGGGTGGCCTGCTATGGCGCGACGAGGCCGGCGACTGGTTCGATTGCCTCAAGGCCGGGGACGACCGCAGGCGACGTCTGTGGCTGCAATCGTGGTCGGCCGGCTCCAGCGGGCCCGCGACTGCGGCAGGCGAGAGCGCAGCCCTCAGCATTCTCGGCGCCGTGCAGCCCGAGCAGTTGAGCCGCCTCTTCAAGGACGCCGAGGATCTGTCCGCGCGGTACCTCTATGCATGGCCGCATCAGGCGCCGTTCCGCTCGATCGTGGCGAGTCCGTCACCCGACGACGGCGAGGCGCTCGGCCGGCTGCGCAGGATCGCGCGCAAGGTGGGCACGGTGCGCGATCCGCTCATGCTGCTGGTCGATGAGCGTGGATTGAGCGCCGTGGACTCCTTCCTGGCCAAGGTTCACGGCGCCCTGCGCGAGGCCGAAGGCCTCGAGGAGGCTTTCGTGGGCAAAGGGCGGGGAACGGTCGTGCGGCTGGCCGGTATCCTGGAGCTGCTGGACTGGTCGGCCACCGGCTCTACGAGTCCTCCAGGACACATCGGCCGCGAGCGGATCGAAGAGGCGGCGGCGTTGTGGGAAGACTACTTCCGGCCCCACGCGATCGGCCTGTTCATGCGAACCATGCCCACGACCACGGAGGTTCAAGCGCGTCGTGCGGCCCGCTGGCTCCGCGGCAGGGGCATGACGCATGTCACGCGCGAGCAGGTGAGGCGGGAAGCGTTGGCCCGCACCGTCAATGCCTTCGGGGCGGATCAAGTGCTTTATCGCCTGCGCACGGCCAACATCGTGCGCGAGGTGCCGGACGGCTGGCGGGCCACCGGTGGGCGGCCCACCAACATGTGGGAGGTGAACCCCGCGCTAGCCCATACGCAAGTACCGGCGGAAAGGGCGGAAAGGGCGGGAACTAGTCCGCCGCCTTCTGATCCAGGAAAGTGAGGACCCCATCGCTGCGCTCGCCCTTGAGATAGCGGAACGTGCCGGTGCCGGTGGCCAAGAGGTCGCCGTTCTGGTCGTAGATCTCGGTCTCGGCGGCGAAGGTGCTCCGGCTGCTGGACGGCCGCCAGGCGCCGAAGATGGTGAGCCGGTCGCCGTCGCGCGCCGCCTTGATGAATTGCGTGGTGAAGGCGAGCGTGACGCTGAGCCGCCGCGCCGTCGCCGTGTCGTTGAAGGTGCAGGCAAAGCCGCTCGCCGAATCGAGCAGGGTCATCAGCACGCCGCCGTGCAGCAGGCCGTTGGCGTTGCAGAGCTCGGGGCGGACCTTCAGCGTCATCTCGACGAAGCCCGGCCGCCAGGCCACGACCTCGTGGCCGATCAGTCCGTTGAAACCGCGAAACTCGTGGGCGGCGACCGGCCGCGCGTCGGCCGGTCGTTGGATAGGCATACGCTAGAACTCGTGACGGAGACGACGTGCCTAGCGGCGCGCCATCGCCGACATCGGCGGGCGATGCCCGTTGCCGTTGGTCGCGGGACGCATCGCCGCCGGCGTCGTCGTCGCCGAGGGCTGGGCGGCCATGCCGGTGCGGATGTCGCGCGCGATCTTCACCAGGCGCGGGCCCCAGTCGGCTTCGAGCCGGTCGCGGCTGATCTGGTAGATCGGCGCCGAGGCGTTGATGGCGTAGGCCGCCGTGCCGTCGGAGTTGCGCAGCGGCGCGCCGACGCCGCAGAGCTCGGGCAGCCACTCGCCCCAGGTGACGCAGAAGCCGCGGTCGCCCAGCTCCTTGAACGAGCGCTCGAGGCCCGTCTTCACCTTGGTCCAGTCATCGCGCCAGCGGCGGCGGATGGCGTCGATCTGCTTGTTGCGGTCGACGTCGGGCAGCGAGAACAGGTAGGCGCGGCCCATCGCCGTGCTGGCCATCGGCACGCGCGTGCCGACATCGTGCGTGATCGCCACGACCGACGGGCCGCGGCAGGCCTCGAGGTAGATCATCGAATGACGGTCGCGGCCGCCCAGCGCCGTCGAGGCGTTGAGCGAATGGGCAAGCTGCTCGAGCGGCTGACGCGAGGCGCGGCGTACATCCATGCTCGAGATCGCGGCATAACCCAGCGCCAACACCGAGGCGCCGAGCTCGTACTTGCGGAAGCGGCGGATGTAGTTGAGGTAGCCGAGCTCGGTCAGCGTGTGCGTGAGACGCGCCACGGTCGGCTTCGGCAGGCCGGTGCGGTGAGCGATCTCCTGGTTACCCAGCATGCCTTCGCCGGCATGGAAGGCCCGCAGGATGTCGAGGCCGCGGGCGAGGGCGGTGACGAACTGGCGGTCCTTGCCGCTGCCGCCTTCGGCGAGACCGTTCTCCACCGAGCTTTCAAAGGCTGCCGTTCGCGTGACGAGATGGCTGACGTTGCCCATTGGCGTCTGCTCCTATGAATGGCTGTTTATTTCGTTGCGGGGCGGAACGTGCCATTGCTGTGAAACTGCCGCAATGCGCGAGGGCGGGTTTTGTCCTGCGAACGTGCAAAGCTACCATGTCACAGATGCGTGATTCGCTATCCACAGTTGTGAAAGCCCAAAAGACCGCGCGGAATGGGCATTATTACAGCATTCTGCTGGATGACCGGCCCCCGTGACTGGCCGTGGCCGGCGCCGGCGGCTACGATCCGGGTCACCCCCTGCGAGGCAAAATTGGCAAAAGAACCCGTACTCCCCAAGGACATCGCCGGTCTGTCGTTCGAGGACGCGCTGAAGGAACTGGAAGGCATCGTCCAGCAGCTCGAGCGCGGCCAGGTCAAGCTCGACGAGGCGATCACGGCCTATGAGCGTGGTGCGCTCCTGAAGAAGCACTGCGAGCAGAAGCTCGCCGAAGCCAAGATGAAGGTCGAGAAGATCGTCTTCTCCGCCGACGGCACGGTCGGCACGCAGCCCGCCGACCTGAGCTAGTTCGCGACCCATGCCACTGTCGTCGCACCGCGACTTCGAGGCCGCGTTGGCATTTGCCGCCTCGTCGACCGAGCACACCATGGATCGCCTTCTGCCGCGCTCTTTCGGGGAGGGGGGAGACACCGACGAATCGCGTGTCTTCGAGGCCATGCGCTATTCGAGCCTGGGCGGCGGCAAGCGCCTGCGCGCGTTTTTCGTGCTGGCCGGGGCAACGTTGTTCAAGGTCGGGGCGTTGCCGGCCCTGCGCACCGCCAGTGCCATCGAATTCCTGCACGCCTACTCGCTCATCCACGACGACCTGCCAGCCATGGACGACGACGATCTCCGACGCGGCAAGCCGTCCTGTCACAAGCAGTTCGACGAGGCCACGGCGATCCTGGCGGGCGATGCCTTGCAGGCGCTGGCCTTCGAGGTGCTGGCGCACGAGGACACGCACGGCGATGCCGCGGTGCGGGCGCATCTGGTCGGCGAACTTGCCAAGGCCGCCGGCGCGCACGGCATGGTGGGTGGCCAGATGCTCGATCTGCTGGCCGAGACCCGCCCCGACCTGTCGATCGGCGCCATTACGCGCCTGCAGCGCCTCAAGACAGGCGCGCTGATCTCCTTCTCCTGCACGGCGGGCGCAATCCTGGGCAAGGCGAGCGATCCCTTGCGCAATGCCCTGTCGGCCTATGCCCATGACGTTGGCCTGGCTTTCCAGATTGCCGACGACCTGCTCGACATCGAGGGGACCGCGGCCGAAATCGGCAAGACGCCGGGCAAGGACACAGCCGCCGGCAAGGCGACCTTCGTCTCGATCCTGGGTCTCGAGCGGGCGCGGGCGCAGGCCGATCTGCTGGCGCGACAGGCCGCCGCGCATCTCGAACCGTTCGGCGAGGCTGCGGATTTGCTAAGGCAGGCGGCGAAATTCGTTGTCGCGCGGCGGGCTTAAGGCGCCGCGCGGGAGTATGATGCAGTCATGACCGGCCCAACGCCGCTTCTCGATACCATCGACGTACCGGCCGACATCCGTCGGCTCAAAGCCGAGCAGCTGCGCCAGTTCGCCGACGAATTGCGCCAGGAGACGATCTCGGCCGTTTCGGTCACCGGCGGGCATCTTGGCGCCGGCCTGGGCGTGGTCGAGCTCACCGTGGCGCTGCACTACGTCTTCGACACGCCGCGCGATAGGCTGATCTGGGACGTCGGCCATCAGGCCTATCCGCACAAGATCGTCACCGGTCGGCGCAGCCGCATCCGGACCTTGCGTCAGGAAGGCGGCCTGTCGGGCTTCACGCGGCGCAGCGAGAGCGAGTACGACCCGTTCGGCGCCGCGCATTCCTCGACTTCGATCTCGGCGGGTCTCGGCATGGCCGTGGCGCGCGATCTCGCCGGCGGCAGCAACCACGTCGTGGCGGTGATCGGCGATGGCGCCATGAGCGCCGGCATGGCCTACGAGGCGATGAACAACGCGGGCGCGCTGCGCAGCCGGCTGATCGTGGTGCTGAACGACAACGACATGTCGATCGCCCCGCCGGTCGGCGCGATGTCGGCGCATCTCTCGCGCCTGCTGTCGGGCCGTCCTTACGTCAGCCTGCGCAATCTCGGCCGCTCGGTCGCCGAGGCGCTGCCCAAGCCGCTCGAGATGGCGGCGCGCCGCGCCGAGGAATTCGCCCGCGGCTTCGTCGCCGGCGGCACGCTGTTCGACGAGCTCGGCTTCTACTATGTCGGCCCGGTCGACGGGCACAATCTCGACCATCTGCTGCCGGTGCTGAAGAACGCGCGCGACAGCCGGCTCGACAAGCCGATCCTGGTCCATGTCGTCACCAAGAAGGGCAAGGGCTATCCGCCGGCCGAGAACAGCGCCGACAAGTACCATGGCGTCGTGAAGTTCGACGTCATCACCGGCAAGCAGTCCAAGCCGGTGGCCAATGCGCCGGCCTACCAGGCGGTGTTCGCCAAGGCGCTGATCGCCGAGGCCGAGGCCGACAAGAAGATCGTCGCCATCACCGCGGCCATGCCCTCGGGCACCAGCCTCGACAAGTTCGCCGAGCGCTTCCCCGAGCGCTGCTTCGACGTCGGCATCGCCGAGCAGCATGGCGTCACCTTTGCCGCCGGCCTCGCCACCGAAGGGTTCAAGCCGTTCTGCGCCATCTATTCGACCTTCCTGCAGCGCGGCTATGACCAGGTCGTGCACGACGTCGCCATCCAGAAGCTGCCGGTGCGCTTCGCCATCGACCGCGCCGGCCTGGTCGGCGCCGACGGCGCGACGCATGCCGGCTCGTTCGACGTGGCCTATCTCGCCTGTCTGCCGGACTTCGTGGTCATGGCGGCGGCCGACGAGCTCGAGCTGATGCACATGGTGGCGACGGCGGCGCACATCGACGATCGCCCGTCGGCCTTCCGCTATCCGCGCGGCGAGGGCGTCGGCGTCGAGCTGCCGGCGCGCGGCACGCCGTTGGAAATCGGCAAGGGCCGCGTGCTGCGCGAGGGCAGCAAGATCGCCATCCTGAGTTTCGGCACGCGCCTCGCCGATTGCCTGGTCGCAGCCGAGGATCTCGCCGCCAAGGGCCTCAGCACCACGGTGGCCGACGCCCGCTTCGCCAAGCCGCTCGACACCGATCTGGTGCGCAGGCTGGCGCGCGAGCACGAGGTGCTGATCACGATCGAGGAGGGCTCGATCGGCGGCTTCGCCAGCCACGTGATGCAGCACCTGGCGACCGCCGGCCTGCTCGATCACGGCCTGAAGGTGCGGCCGATGATCCTGCCCGACCGCTTCATCGATCATGCCTCGCCCGCCCGCCAGTACGAGCAGGCCGGCCTCGACGCCAAGGGCATCGTGGCGACAGCGCTCGCCGCGCTCGGCCGGCAAGCCGGGCGCGCCCGGGGGTGACAGAACCGGAGTTGACTCAAGAGAGAACTTGAGTTATATATTGGCGATGCGTCGCCTCCCGGCGGCTCCGCTCTATGCATCGTTCATCCGCTGATCATGCTCGTGCTCTCCCGGACAGCGCGCGGGGACGCGCGCGGTCCGGAAGACAAGAAGGCGCGCCACTTGCGTAGCGCGCCTTCTCACGAAAGTTCGATACTCCTACTTCGGCTGCGGCACGATGCGCAGGTAGGGCTTGGGCGACTTCCAGCCGTTGGGGAACTTCGCCTTGGCCTGCTCATCGGACACGGCCGGCACGATGATCACGTCCTCGCCCTGCTTCCAGTTCACCGGTGTCGCCACCTGGTGCTTGGCGGTGAGCTGGCAGGATTCGAGGAGGCGCAGCACCTCGTCGAAGTTGCGGCCGGTGCTCATCGGATAGGTGAGCATCGCCTTGATCTTCTTGTCCGGGCCGATGACGAACACCGAGCGCACGGTGGCGTTGTCGGCGGCGGTGCGGCCCTCCGACGTGGTCCCGGCGCCTTCCGGCAGCATGTCGTAGGCGGTGGCGACCTTGAGCTCGGGATCGCCGATCATCGGGTAGGTGACCTTGTGGCCTTGGGTCTCCTCGATGTCCTTGGACCACTTCTCGTGGTTGCCGACCGGATCGACCGACAGGCCGATGATCTTGGTGTTGCGCTTGTCGAACTCGGGCTTCAGCCCGGCCATGTAGCCGAGCTCGGTGGTGCAGACCGGCGTGAAGTCCTTGGGGTGGGAGAACAGGATCGCCCAACCGTCACCGATCCACTTGTGGAACTCGATCGGACCCTGGGTGGTGTCAGCGGTGAAATTCGGCGCTTCCGCGTTGATTCGTAGTGACATCTTTCTCTCCTTCGCCTCAGCGGGTGTGCGATTGCGACGACAAGCCCTAGGGTGATGCCTCCGGCAGGCCTGAAAGTCCTTGGCGTTCGCGCTCGGGAGGCTGAAAAATCCTGAAGCGGCGACGAAGAAGGCGGTGACGTGACCGAAGGGGCAGAGACAAACCGAGAGGAATTCGCATTCGGCCGCTGGCGCCTTCTGCCCGCCGCGCGCCGCCTGCTGGCCGACGACGTCCCGGTCGAACTGGGCAGCCGGGCGTTCGACGTCCTGCTCGCCCTGGTCGAGGCAGGCGGCCAATTGGTGACCAAGGACGATCTGATGCGTCGCGTATGGTTCGGCGTCATCGTCGACGAGAACAACCTTCAGGTTCAGATATCGTCCCTTCGCAAGGCGTTCGGCCCTGACGGCCAGAGGCTCATCGCGACGATTCCTGGCCGGGGCTACCGCTTCACGGGACAACTGTCCGGAGGGGCGCTGCCCTCGCCCGCCGCCACCGAGGCCCCGGCCGGGCCGATGAGTGGCGCGTCGATCGCGGTCCTGCCGTTCCAGAACATGAGCAGCGATCCGGAACAGGAATATTTCGTCGACGGGATGGTGGAGGAGATCACCACGGCGCTCGCGCGCATCCGCTGGCTGTTCGTCGCCGCGCGCAATTCAAGCTTCGTCTACAAGGGCCCGGCAATCGATGTGCAGCGAGTCGGCCGCGAGCTTGGCGTGCGCTACGTGCTCGAAGGCTCGATCCGCAAAGCCGGCGATCGGCTGCGCATTGCGGCGCAGCTGATCGACGCCGTCACTGGCGCACACCTTTGGGCCGATCGCTTCGAGGGGTCACTCGATGAGGTCTTCGACCTGCAGGACAAGGTGGCGTCGAACGTCGCCGGGGTGATCGAGCCCACCCTGCAGACCGCAGAGACGGCGCGTTCCGCGAACCGGCCGACCGCCGATCTCACCGCCTATGATCTCTACCTGCGCGCCTACGCGATGGTCTGGTCCTCGGCGCGGCAAATCCCCGAGGCGGTCCGTCTCATGGAGCAGGCGATCGCCCGCGATCCGAACTACGGGCCGGCGCTGGCCTGGGCGGCGGCGTGCCTCCATCGGCTGGTCTACGACGATCGCAGCGGGGATCCGGTCGCCGACGCACGCAAGGGAGCCGCGTATGCCAGGCGGGCTCTGGAAGTGGCCGGCGACGACCCGGCGACCATCACGAATGCCGCCGTCGCCCTGGCGGGATTCGGAGAAGATATCGAGGCGATGAAGGCGCTGGTCGACCGCGCCTTGGTGCTCAACCCGAATTTCGCCCGCGGCTGGCATATCAGTAGCGTTCTCAGGAACTGGTCGGGCCAACCGGACATCGCGATCGCGCACGCGGAGACCGCGCTGCGTCTCAGCGCCCGCGCCCGGATCGGCTTGTCGCTGCTCATCATCGGTTCCGCGCATTTCTTCCAGCGGCGCTTCGACGAGGCCGAGACCAAGCTCCGACTGGCAATCCAGGAGGATGCGAGCTTTGCGGAACCGTATCGCTTTCTGGCGGCGTGCTACGCTCACATGGGGCGAATGGACGAGGCGAGGGAAATCGTCGGCCGGCTGCGGGGCATCAGCCATGTCGTGATTCCGGACGTCGCCGTCTTGCGCGATCCCGCGCACCGCGACCTCTATCTGTCGGGCATCCGGATGGCTGCAGGCGAGGCTGACAGGGAAACGCGGGATGAAGTGGAGATTTCCACCCCGCATGGCGGCGCGCGCGCTACAGCCGATGCCGGCTTGGCGCTTCCGGAGAAGCCGTCGGTGGCGGTCCTGCCATTTCTGAACCTGTCGGCCGACCCCGAGCAGGATTATCTCGCCGACGGAATGGTCGAAGACATCACGACCGAACTGTCACGGTTCCGCGAGCTGTTCGTAATCGCGCGCACCAGCACGTTCGCCTACAAGGGCAAGGCGGTGGGTGTGCGCGAGATCGCGCGCGACCTCGGAGTCCGCTACGTGCTCGAAGGCTCGGTGCGCAAGGGGGCAAGCAACGTCCGCGTGACAGCGCAGTTGATCGATGCGATGTCCGGCGCTCATCTCTGGGCCGAGCGCTACGACCGAGCCGCGAGCGACATCTTCGCCCTGCAGGACGAGATAACAGCCAGCGTCGCCGGGATGATCGAGCCGACGCTAGCCCAGGCCGAGCGGCAGCGCGCCTTGCGCAAACCGCCGGACCGGCTCGATGCCTGGGAGGCCTACCAGCGCGGGCTGTGGCATTTCTACAAGTACGGAGCGGAGGACAATCGGACCGCACAAGCCTTCTTTCGCCAAGCCATCGCGCTCGATCCAAATTTCGCGCCCGGCCATTACGGCCTTTCGCTGGCCTTGTACTGGGATTCCTGGCTCTACTCGACGGATCGCTTCGATGGCCTGCAAAGGCCCGAGCACGCCGAAGCGCGCCTCGCCGTGTCGCTCGATGACAAGGACGCAACAGCGCGCGCCGTGCTCGCGATCATGTTGTGCGCCGGGGGCGACTGGGAGGAGAGCGTCCTCGAGGCGCGGACGGCGCTGGCCCTCAACCCAAACAGCGCTTTTGTCATGAGCACGCTCGGCTTGGTGCTGGGTCGCGCGGGATATCAGGAAGAAGGAATTCGTCGCCTGCAGCAGGCGATGCGCGCAAGCCCGCATGATCCCCTGACCTGGCAGTGGCTGAACGGCATCGGCGACTTTCACCTTTCCTCGGGCGAGTACGAAGCCGCGCTGGAGACGTATCGCCAGGTGACGCTGCGGCGGCCGCAGTTCTTTGCGCCGCACCTGTTCGCTGCGGCGGCTCTGGCCTACCTCGGACGATGGCGTGAAGCCCGGGCGGCGTTGAGCCGCGCGCAGGCCCAATTCGCCGAGCAGATCGAACGCCGGCAGCACCGGCCGCCCTGGGCCCGTCCGCAGGACTGGGCGATCAAGACGGAAGGCCTTCGCCTTGCGGCCGCGGGGCCGGCGGGCTGAAGATCATAGACCTGCCCGCACCTGCTGGCGCAGATGATCGATCGGCAGGCGGGCGCCCTCCTGCTCGAAGTGCCAGAACGTCCAGCCATTGCAGGCGGGCGCGCCCTGCACCGCCGCGCCGACCTGATGGATCGAGCCGCGGTGCTGGCCGAGCGAGTTGTCGGCCGACAGCGTGCCGTCGGCGCGCACCCGCGCATGCCAGCGGCCGCTGGGATCGCTGAGGATGGTGCCGGGCTGCAGCAGGCCCGCCTCGATCAGCACGCCGAAGGGGATGCGCGGCTCGGCGCGCTTGGCAAGCTTGGGCGTAACGTCTTCGCCGGCCAGCGGCTCGATCTCGGCGATGCGCTTGGCGGCAATGGCGGCGTAGTCGGGATCGCGCTCGAGGCCGATGAAGCGCCGGCCGAGCCGTCGCGCCACGGCGCCGGTCGTGCCGGTGCCGAAGAACGGATCGAGGATCACGTCACCCGGATTGGACGCCGCCATCAGGCAGCGGAACAGGAGCGCCTCGGGCTTCTGCGTGGGATGCGCCTTCTTGCCGTCCTCGCCCTTCAGGCGCTCGCCGCCGGTGCAGAGCGGCAGGAGCCAGTCGGAGCGCATCTGGATGCCCTCGTTCAGCTCCTTCATGGAATCGTAATTGAAGGTGTAGCGGGTGCGTTGGCCGCGCGCCGCCCAGATCAGGGTCTCGTGCGCGTTGGTGAAGCGCTTGCCCTTGAAGTTCGGCATCGGGTTGGACTTGCGCCAGACGATGTCGTTCAGGATCCAGAAGCCCTGGTCCTGCAGCGCCGTGCCGATGCGGAAGATGTTGTGGTAGCTGCCGATCACCCACAGCGTGCCTTCGGGCTTCAGCACGCGGCGCGCGGCGCCGAGCCAGGCGCGCGTAAAGGAATCGTAACGGGCGAAGCTTGCCCCGACGGAATCGGAGGGGTCGCCGAACTTGTCCCAGTCGTCGTCGACGGCATCGACCTTGCTGTTGTCGGGACGCAGAAGTTCGCCACCCAACTGCAGATTGTAGGGCGGATCCGCGAACACCATGTCGACTGAGGCTTCGGGCAGGCGCTGCATGAGTTCGACGCAGTCGCCCACCAGGACGCGATCCAGATTCTCCCCGAGCATCGGGAGAGGATGAGTCATCCACTGACTCAGCGTCAAGAAATTACAATTGATTCAATTGTTTACGGCATCGATCCACAAGATCGAGTCGATGCTGTCCCCACTACACACCAGACCTAGGAGCGGATTGAGGTCACCTGGCGGAGGCCAATTGGGGAGGGAGCCTCCGCCACCCGCATATGGGGGCATGCGGGGCCGGGCCTGCTTGGGATGGACAGGACACGGCGCGGTGACAACCCAAGATAGCGCGATCCGCGGCGAACAAATCGAGGGGGCGGCGATGACCACCGAATTGCCACAACGCGCTTTCAGTCGCTGTGCGCGGTCTCCCTGTCGGCCGCTTCATGCCGATCATTCGATGGACATTATTTCGCTGCCTGTAGATTCACGTCTTCATCCAAGGGCAGTGTCGGCTCGAGCGCCATCCTGACGGGCGCAAAGCTGCGCCGGTGGTGCGCCGTGGGTCCCAACCGATTGAGCGCGGCCAGATGGTCGGGGCTGCGGTAGCCGACATTGGTCTCCCAGCCGTAGCCGGGGAACGAGGCCGCGAGGCCGCGCATGTAACGGTCGCGCGTCACCTTGGCGATGATCGACGCCGCAGCGATGGAATAGGAACGCGCGTCGCCGCCCACGATGGTCTCGGCCCGGCAGCCGAGCTCGGGCGGCACCTGGTTGCCGTCGATCAAGACCAGGTCGGGCTGCTCGGCCATCGCCTGCAAGGCGCGGCGCATGGCGAGGAAGGTCGCCCGCAGGATGTTGATGGTGTCGATCTCTTCGACGCTCGCTTCGCCCACGGCATAGCGCACGACGCCGGAGTCGAGGATGGCGGCATAGGCCTCCTCGCGTTCCTCCAGGGTGAGCTTCTTGGAATCATCGATCAGCCGCAGAAGCCTGCGCTTGGCCACCGTGCGATCGATGACCGCGACGGCCGCGACCACCGGGCCGGCCAGCGGCCCGCGCCCGACCTCGTCGATCCCGGCAATCAGGACCGCTCCGGCCTCGGCGCAACGCTTCTCGTGGCGAAAGCTCGGCATATCCCCCGCCGCCTCTCCTAGAGTGCAGCATGATCTCGATCGCCCGCATCATCGCCCAGGACCCTGTGGGCATGAAACAGCTTCGTGCGGCCCGCGCGCTCGGTCTGCCCGATTGGTGCATTGCCGCAGGATTCGTGCGCAATCGGGTGTGGGACCACTTGCACGGGATTTCCCCGCCGCGCGAGCCGCCCGACATCGACGTGCTTTACTACGACGCCGCCGATCTCTCGAAGGAGCGCGAGGTCGACTACGAAATGCGGCTCGACGCCCTGTTGCCGGGCCCGCTCTGGCAGGTGCGCAACCAGGCGCGCATGCATGTCTGGAAGGACGTGCCGCAGCACCGCGACACGGCGGACTCGATGACCTACTGGCTGGAGACGGTGACGGCGGTCGGCGTGCGCCTGGAGGCCGACGATAGCCTGACGGTGATCGCGCCGCTCGGAGTGGGCGATCTCGTCAACCTGCGCTGCCAGCCGACGGCCTTCGGCCGCACGCGGCGCCATGAGTACGAGGCGCGCGTCACAGGCAAGCGCTGGCGCGAGCTGTGGCCGAAGGTTCGGTTCCTGGATTGAGGTCTTAGAGGAGCTTCATCTGCCGGGCGTCGCGCTTGGCGTCGACCAGGGCGGTGCGTGCCTCCTCGGGCACCCGGAAGCGCAGCGTGTCGAGACGATAGCGAATCTTGTTGAGCCCGAGCCGCTTCACGGCCGCGCCGAAGCGGGCGCTCAAGAGCTCGGCGATCGGGCCCTCGCCCCGCATGCGCAGGCCGAAGCTCGACTGGTAGAGCGCACCGCCGCGCATCTGGCGGATCAACGACAGCACGCGCTCGGCGCGGTCGGGCCGGTGCTGGCGCAGCCATTCCTCGAACAGCTCCTTGATCTCGAGCGGCAGCCGCAGGACGGTGAAGCCGGCGCGCGTGGCGCCGGCCTCGGCGGCGGCCTCGAGGATCGCCTCCATCTCGTGATCGTTCAGGCCGGGGATCATCGGGGCGGTCATCACGCCCACCGGCACGCCGGCACCGGCCAGCGCGCGGATGGCGTCGAGCCGTCGATGCGGCGCCGAGGCGCGCGGCTCCATGGTGCGCGCAAGGTCCTTGTCGAGCGTCGTCACCGACAGGAAGACCTCGGCCAGGTTGCGCTTGGCCATGTCGGCTAGAATGTCGATGTCGCGCGTCACCAGGTGGTTCTTGGTGACGATGCCCACCGGATTGTTGAAGTCGGAGAGCACACGCAGGATCTGACGCGTGATCTTCATCTCGCGCTCGACCGGCTGGTAGGGATCGGTGTTGGTCCCCATGGCCACGACGTCGGGCCGATACTTGGGCGAAGCGAGCTCAGCCACCAAAAGCTTGGCGGCGTCGGGCTTGAACAGGATCTTGGTCTCGAAATCGAGGCCGGGCGACAGGCCGAGATAGGCGTGCGTCGGACGCGCAAAGCAATAGATGCAGCCATGCTCGCAGCCGCGATAGGGATTGATCGAGCGGTCGAACGGCACGTCGGGCGAGGTGTTGCGCGCGAGGATGGTGCGCGTTGCATCGCGCGTCAGCGTCGTGCGCAACGGCGGCAGCTCGTCGTCTTCCGACGGCTCGGCCGACACCGCGGTCTCCCAGCCGTCCGTCGTGCGGATGCGCTTCTCGCTGTCGAAGCGGCTCGAGTCGTTGGAGAGCGCGCCGCGACCGTGATGCACCGGCTCGGCGATCGCATCGTCAGGATAGTCAGGAGGATTTTTCGGCCTCATGGCGAGACCGACTCTGAGAACAAACAGGGAACGAGTCAAGCCGTCCATTCGGCTCGAATCGATTGAATCGTATCGCGCTGGAAGCATTGGTCGATGCGCGCGTCTATGTGCGCCTTCATTGCCGGTTCGAGCCCGGCGTCGCTCCATTGTGTGGGGTCCGACGGATCGCGCGGCGCGCGCGTCTGTACGCGCCATCGAGCCATGAAAAGCGTGGTTCGAAGCCAGGTCAGCCGGCGCATCGGCAGCAGCCATGGCTCGAGCACGGCGGCCTGCCGCGCGCCGACCGTCTCAAGGTATTGCGTGTAGAAGCGCTGAACCTCGTCGCGTGACAGCACTTTGCCTACATCGGGGTGCCACAGCGTCGAGGTTGCAAGCGTTGCATGCGCGAGGTCGATCGCCGGCGAGCCGACATGGACTTTCTCAAGGTCGACGAACCATGCGATGCCGTCGCGGTCGACGATGAAGTTGCCGGGATGCGTGTCGGCCAGCGCCATGGTGAGCGGCTGCGGGCGCTGCGCGAGGACGTTCGCCATGTCGCGCAACAGACCGAGCTCCTCGGCGATTTCGGCACGCGCACCCGGATCGGGCACGGCCTTGTCGAGGAAGCGCGCAGCGTTCTGCTCGATAGCGGCCAGCGTCTCGAGGAACGGATTCTCCTGGCGCGGGATGGGCGAGCCTGCGGCAGGCAGTGGCAAGGCATGGATGCGCGCCAGGGTGTCGGCCATCAGGGCGAGCTCGTCGGGCAGACGCGGCGCGCGTCCGTCGATCAAGTCGACGATCAGGGCACCGCCGGGCAGTCCGGGACGCGGCTCGATAACGTCATGCAGACGCGGCGTGCGGCCGGCGGGAGCGAGATGACGGAAGGCTTCGGCCTGCGTCGCGAGCCGCGCGGCCGCCGTGGCGTCGCCTTCATGCGCATAGGCGACGCGCGCGAGAAGCCCGTTGGGCAGGCGCACGTGGCCGTGCGCCGTTCCCGTCGCGGGCAGCGGCCTCAGGTCGTCGGCGGTGAGCGCAGAAAACGCCGGCCGCTCGCGCAGGGCGGCGATCAGCGAGTCAGTCATTGCTGGGAGCGCGCCACTCCGTGGCGCTTCTTCGTCGATACATCAACATCATTGCGCCACGGAGTGGCGCGCTCCCAGCTAACCACTTCTAGGCATCTTGCCTTCGTTCAGGCGCGGCATCAGCTCGGCGAAGTTGCAGGGCCTGAAGCGGATGTCGAGCTGCTGGCGCAAAATGTCGTCCCAGCCGTCCTTGCAAGCGCCGGTCGAGCCCGGCAGGGCGAAGATGTAGGTGGCGTTGGCGACGCCGGCGATGGCGCGCGACTGCATGGTCGAGGTGCCGATCTTCTGGAAGGAGATCCAGCGGAAGACCTCGCCGAAGCCCTCTATGCGCTTCTCGAACAGGCCCTCCAGCGCCTCCGGCGTGACGTCGCGGCCGGTGACACCGGTGCCGCCGGTGGTGATCACCGCTTCGACCTTGGGATCGTCGATCCACTTCTTCACCTGGACGCGGATCTTCTCCACGTCGTCGGTGACGATGGCCCGGTCGGCCAGCACGTGGCCGTCGCGGTTGATGCGCTCGACCAGGGTGTCGCCCGACTTGTCTGTTTCGAGGGTCCGGGTGTCGGAGACCGTCAGCACGGCAATGTTCACCGGCTTGAAGGGCTTGGATTCGTCGATCCTGTTCATGCCGCCATCCTACAACCGGCATCTTGCGGCGGCGAGGCCGCGGACCTAGATGGGAGCTATGACCGACTGGAAACACGACGGCGTGCGGGTGATCCCCGCCGGATCGCTCGACACCAACACCGCCCAGACGCCGGGCATGAACCGCGCGGCAGCCATCAATTTCGCCCGCGTCGGCGCCCAGAAGCTGTGGGCCGGCACGGTCACCATCCACGCCCACGCCAAGACCGGCGCCCATCATCACGGGCACCTCGAGAGCGTGATCTACGTCGTGAAGGGCCGCGCGCGCATGCGCTGGGGCGACAAGCTGCAGTTCACCGCCGAGGCCGGCCCCGGCGACTTCATCTACGTGCCGCCCTACGTGCCGCACCAGGAGATCAACGCCTCCGACACCGAGCCGCTGGAATGCGTGCTGGTGCGCTCCGACAACGAAGCGGTGGCGATCAACATCGACATCGAGCCGGCCGAGAAGCCCGAGACGGTGTACTGGGTCGATCCGACCCATCCGCATCCGCACAAGCACTAGGGATCAGGACTGCGCCCGTACCTCGGCGGAGCGGTCCCACAGGTTGGGCTGTTCCTTGTTGGTGTAGCCCGACACGAACAGCTTGGGCTCGCCGGTCCTGACGTCGAACGTATGCCGGCGCACCGCGCCGATATTGCCGCCATAGACGTGAATGCTGATCGAGCCCTGGTCGGTGAGCGCGTTGGTCACCTGGTGGATGTCGCCCTCGGCCGGTGACAGGACCTCGACATCGCCCGGCTTCAAGGCGTTCAGCACGCCGGGCTTCAGCGCACCGGTCTCAGGGTCGGGCGCGAAATGCAGCGAGGTCTCCGAGCCGCGCAGCATGCCGACCATGCCCCACATCTGGTGATCGTGCACCGGCGTCACCGCCCCCGGCGCCCACACGAAGCTCACGACGCAGAAGCGCTCGAAGGGATCGCACCACAAGAGGTTCTGGGCGTAGCCGTGCGGCGGCACCTTGGCCATCGACTCGGGCAGCCAATCATCGTGCGACACCAGCTCGCCTAAAAGCTTCTGGCCGACCTCGACGATCGCGGCCTCGTCCTTGTCCTGCCACGCGCCACCCACGAGGGACGTCATGTCTCCGATGAAGCGGCGAAGTCGGTCGATACTCATGGTCTTACCTCAACGCTTGGCATCCTGCCGTCGCAGTCCACCAGACCACTGCAGGATGGCCCGGTCGGCCGTCAGCAAAACGGCGTCGTGGGCCACCGCAGTCGCCACGATGATACGATCTATGGGGTCGCTGTGAAGACCCTCAAGTTCCACAGCCCCCATGGCGATTTCGGCTGACAGACCGATCTCACGGACGCCCAGGGACAGCAGGCGATTACGCCAATCGCGAAGATTCGCCGGCCCCTCGATACGGTCGCGGGCCATCGCCCAGCCCAACTCGAACACGACGACCGTTGGAATGGCGAGATCACCCGCGGCGAGGGCGACGTCGCAGCTTTGCCTTGCCGTTCTTCCGAGCCTTGGCACCTGCTCGGTCAGCCATAGGATGGTGTGCGTATCGAGCAGGAGGGTCATCGAACTGTCCGAGGATGTTTCGCACTTCGCGATCTACGTCCCAATCCTCGATGATCGGTCCGACGATATCGCCTTTGATTTTGAAGGTACCCTTGGTCGCACCCCAAAGCGTCTTCGGCTTCTCGCGCACAGCCACGATCTGCACCTTCGCCTTACCGCGCTTGGTGATGGTGATGGGCTCGCCACTTTCGGCGACCTCGTCGATCAGGGCGAGGCAGCGGGCCTTGAAGGCAGCGGCATTGATCTTGCGGTCCATGAAAGGTTCCCTATGTGACCATATAATATGGTCACATAGGCTGCCAGATCAACTCACCGCCGGTTGTCCTGCGCCGCGTAGCGCGGCCATTCGTGCGCCGCGATCTGGTCGAGCGACGGCGTCGGCTGGCCGAGCCTGATCTGGTAAACCCAGTAGTTGGCGAGCACGCGCTGCACGAAGTCGCGGGTCTCGTGCAGCGGGATCGAGGCGATGTAGAGCAGAGGATCCTGGCTCGCGTTCAGCGAATTGTCCCAGCGAATGACGTTGCCCGGGCCGCCGTTGTAGCCCGCCGCCGTGCGCACCAGGTTGTTGTCGACCTCGCCCAGCAGCGAGATGATGTAGGCCTGCCCCAGCGCCATGTTGTTCGACGGATCGAAGGGATTGCCGCCCGACGTCTCGGGGGCGTAGCGGTTCGAGACGAGCCGCGCGGTGCCCGGCATCAGCTGCATCAGGCCCATCGCACCCACCGTCGAGCGCGCCTTGGGATTGAAGGCCGATTCCTGGCGCATGAAGCCCCAGACCAGGGCCCGGTCGAGCGACCAGCCGCCGGCGGGCTGCCACGGCGGCAGCGGGTACATCGCGCCGTCATAGCCCTTGATGTTGTGGCGCTGATCCCAGTTCGCATTGCCGACGCGCACCGAGAGGCCGGGCAGGTTCGCCTTCTGCGCCACCGCCATCACCGTCTCGATGTACTGCGGATCGGCGTCGATCGAGGCGCCGAACAGCTCGCGCTCGGCCGCGGTCTGGGCGCCGAGCTGGAACAGGGCGAGCGCACGCCGCCCGGCCCGGTCGTTCTTCAGGACGTCGGCGCGGCGACGGTCGAGCGCCGGCACGTTCCAGTCGGGCTCGATTCTCATGCCGAGCGCCTTCTGGGCGATGAGGCCGTGGAAGGTGCGGCCATGCAGCGCCGCGCGCTTGAGATACGGCGCGAATTTCTGCGGGTTGCCGGCCAGAAGATTGGCGCGGCCGGCCCAGAACGAGCCGGCCGACAAGGTCCAGGACGAGGCCTGGTCGGGAGCGGCGTCGGCCACCGCCTCGAAGCGGCGCGCGGCCTCGGCGTAGTTGCCGCTCTTGAAGGCGGCAAGCCCGGCCGTCCAGTTGGCGTCGGGCGGCATCGAGACTTCGACCGGCACCTGCACGCCGCGCTGCGAATCGGCTTCCAGCGCGCGGATGCGCATGCGGCCGCGCCACAGCTCGACCTCCTGCGGGCCGAGCACGTCGACCGTCGACTTGCGGTCGAGCAGCGCGAAGGCCGCGTTGAAGCCGCCATCGTCGGCCATGCCCTGCAGGCGCGCGCGCAGCTCGGCCGCCTGGCCGGCATCGGCGCCGCGCGTCGTGCGCGCCGCGGCGAAGGTGGGCGACGGCTGGGCGAAGCCAATGAAGCTCGCCGGTGTGATCTCGGGCGAGCCCGGCGTGCGGCGTGCCACGGCGAGCTTGTAGATCGCCGGCGCATCGGGATGGTCGTTGTAGTCCTGCAGCCACTGGGCGAGCTCGGGGAACTTCGCCTGGTACTGCGGGCTCAACAGCCGCTGGGCGCTGACATAGCCCATCAGGGTCTTGTCCTTGACCTGGGCGATGTCGGCGTCGGCCTGGCCGAACTGGCCGGATGACTGGGCCTGGAAGATGCGGCGGTAGCGGTCGCGCTCGTCGGTGTCGAGCACCGTCGGCAGGTCGGCAACCACGGCCATCTCGTCGAGCTCGATGACCGGCGGCGGCGGCACGAACACCGGACGCTTCGGGACGATGGTGGGATGCGCCGCCTGAGGCTTGGCGGCAGGAGCCGGCTTGGCGGGGGCGGGCTTGGGCGCGGCCGGATTGACGAATGTCGACTTCGCAGGCGGGCTGGCGGCGGCAGGACTGGCGGCCGGATTGTTCGTGGCCGCGGTCTTGGGCGGCTTGGTCTGGGTCTGGGCCAGAGCCTCGGCCGCCAGCATCGTCACTGCTGCCCCCAGCAGGACGACCGGGACGATATGTTTCATAGCGATACCGTAGTTGGAACTGGCATGGGGCTACAAGCGCCGGATGGCTATACTGCGGCCAAACCGGAGGACCAAATGACCATGCACCAGGAGCGCGCCGCGGCCGTGCGGCGCCTGATCGACGAGAGCCGCGCCATCGAGAAGGCGGGCGTGACCCGGGCAAACCTCGAGAAGATCGGCGGCCTTTTGGCCGAGCTGGCGAGCCGTGCCGAGCTCTTCCCGCAGCAGGAATTCCCGTTGGGCGCCGACGGCGGCATCTATCGCCTGGCCGAGGATCCCGACCATCGCTTCGCGCTCTACGCTTCGGCGGGCGGTGCCGGCAAGAAGGTGCCGCCGCACAACCACACGACCTGGGCGATCATCGCCGGCGTCCATGGCGCCGAGCGCAACGTCGTCTACGACCGGCTCGACAACGGTGCGCGCGAGGGTTTCGTGCAGCTGCGCGAGGCGCCAGCCAAGGAAAAGACACTGCGCCGCGGCGACGTCATCTGCTACCTGCCCGACGATTTCCATCACATCGAGACGCCGGCGGGCTCGGGCGATGCCCTGCATCTCCATTTCTATGGGCTGAGCCTGGAACACCTGCCCGACCGCGTGTCGGTCGACATGGCGACCGGCAATGCCAAGCGCTTCATGGCCAAGGCCAAGATCCTCACGCCCCTGCTCGACGTGGCCGAGGTCAAGGCGATGCTGAAGTCGGGCGAGATCTTCGGCTTCTTCGACGTGCGCGAGGAAGGCGAGTTCTCGATCCAGGGCCATCCGCTGTTCGCGACGCCCCTGCCGCTGTCGAAGCTGGAGCCGCGGGCGTTCGCCCTGCTGCCCGACCCGCACACCCGCATCGTGCTGATGGACAGCGGCGATGAGGCCGCCGATCCGCAGTGGGCCGGGCGCGCCAACCGGGCCGCGGCCAAGCTCTCGCAGCTCGGCTACACCAACGTCGCCGTCATGAAGGGCGGCCTGAAAGCCTGGCGCGACGCAGGCTACGAGGTCTTCACCGGCGTCAACGTGCCCAGCAAGGCGTTCGGCGAGGTGGTCGAGCACGAGAACGACACGCCGCGCATCGACGCCGCCGACCTGCAGAAGCTTTTAGACGCCAAGACCGACCTGGTGATCCTCGATTCACGGCCGATGCCGGAGTTCAACAACATGTCGATCCCGGGCGGCATCGACTGCCCCGGCGCCGAGCTGGTCTATCGCGTGAAGGATTTCGCGCCCAATCCCGACACGCTGGTCGTCGTGAACTGCGCCGGGCGCACGCGCTCGATCATCGGCGCGCAGTCGCTGATCAATGCAGGGCTGCCCAACAAGGTGATCGCGCTCAAGAACGGCACCATGGGCTGGCATCTCGCCGGCCTGAAGGTGGCGCGCGGCGAGACCAGGAGCTTTGGACCGCAGGGACCGGAGGCCGCGAAGTTCGCCCAGGCCGCGGCGACCAACATCGCCAGGAAAATGAAGATCAAGAAGATCGACAAGGCCGGCCTCGACAAGATTCTCGCCAAGGGCGGCCCGCTTCATCTCCTCGACGTCCGCGATCCGGCCGAATACGCGCAAGGCCACCTGAAAGGCTTCCGTCATGCCGCGGGCGGCCAGCTCGTCCAGGCGACCGATCAATATGTCGGCGCGCGCCACGCCACCATCGTGCTGCACGACAATGACGGCGTGCGCGCCACCATGACGGCGCACTGGCTGATGCAGATGAATTGGAACGAGGTCTACGTCCTCGACCACAAGCCCTCGCCGAGCGAGCTCACGACGGAAGCCGAGCCGCGCTTTCCCAAGGGCTTCACACTGCCGACGCCGGCAACGGTCGCGCCGGCGGAACTCAGCAAGTCGCTGGAGCAGTCCTTGGTGATCGATCTCGACACCAGCCTCCGCTATCGCGACGGCCATGTGCCGGGCGCCTGGTTCGCCGTGCGCGCCGGTCTGGCCAGGACCATCCCCGACATGCTGGCCAAGCAGAAAGGCGTGACGCGCATCGTGCTGGTTTCGCCGGACGGCGAGATCGCAGCGCTTGCCGCGGCGGAAGCGGCGGAGGTCGCAGGCGGCCTGCCGGTCGTCGTTCTGGCAGGCGGCATGAAGGCGTGGCGCGATGCCAAGCTTCCGATCGAAGCCGGACACGTGCGGATGGCCGATCCGCCGACCGACGTGTGGTATCGGCCTTATGACTTCAAAGATAATGTCGAGGCCGCCATGCGGCAGTACCTCGAATGGGAAGTCGACCTCGTCCCGCAGGTGGCGCGCGACGGCGATGCGAGCTTTTCCGTTCTGAAGACGTAATCATTCTTGCCGGACCGCAGGCCTCCAGGCCCGCTCATGATCATGATGCGGGCCTGGAGGCCCGCGGTCCGGCAAGACTAAGAGGTTGATTCATATGGCGAATCCTCCGGACCCCGAAGGCGATCGCCGGCGCGTCGAGGACATCGACGCGCGCCTGAAAGCGGCGCGCGGAAAAATCGAAAAACCGCGGCCGAACAACGGGGTAAGTAGCGGAATGTCGCACCGCCAGACAGGCGTTGCGTATCGAGTGTTGGTGGATATGATCGCGGGCCTTTTGGTCGGGGGGTTCCTCGGCTATTGGCTCGACCGCTGGTTGGGTTGGACGCCCTGGTCACTGGTGACGGGCCTGGTTCTGGGTTTCGTCGCGGGCGTCAACAATGCCTGGCGCGCCATTCGGGACTACTCGAGGGACGCCAACAAGGCAGGGGGGAGCGACGAAGAGCGCCGCCTGCCCTGAAGCGGTTGGGCGTAAGATCGACGTGTTGGGGACGAGGTAAGCCAAATGCACAGCCCGATGGAGCAGTTCGAGATCAAGCGGCTGCTCCACCTGAATCTCTTTGGCATCGACGCCTCTTTCACGAATTCATCGACCTGGATGGTGATCGCCGTGATCCTGGCGACGGCCGTCTTCGTGTGGGGCATGCGCCAGCGCGCGCTGGTGCCGGGCCGCCTGCAGTCGGTGGCCGAGCTGGGCTACGAGTTCGTCGCCGGCATGGTGCGCGACAACGTCGGCGACGGCGGCAAGAAGTACTTCCCGTTCATCCTGACGCTCTTCATCTTCATCCTGTTCTGCAACGTGCTGGGCATGGTGCCCTACTCGTTCACGCCGACCAGCCACATCGTCGTCACCTTCGCCATGGCGGCCTTCGTGTTCGTCGGCGTCACCATCATCGGCTTCGCCCGGCACGGCATGCATTTCCTCTCGCTGTTCGTGCCGAAGGGCGTGCCGTTCGCGCTGCTGCTGCTGCTGGTGCCGATCGAGATCATCTCCTACTTCATCCGCCCGTTCAGCCTCTCCATCCGGCTGTTCGCCAACATGCTGGCCGGCCACACCATGCTGAAGGTGTTCGGCGGCTTCGTGGTGATGCTGGGCATCATCGGCGGCTGGGCGCCGCTTGCCTTCATCGTCGTGTTCACCGGCCTGGAACTCCTGATCGCGTTCCTGCAGGCCTACGTGTTCGCGATCCTGACCTGCCTTTACCTGAACGACGCAGTTCATCTCCATCACTGATCCATACGACTGAAAGGAAATCGAAATGGACGCCTCTGCAGCCAAGCTCATCGGTGCCGGTCTGGCCACCATCGCCCTCGCCGGCGTCGGCGTCGGCATCGGCAACATCTTCGGCAGCTTCGTCTCGGGCGCGCTGCGCAACCCCGAGGCCGCTCCCCGCGTGTTCGGCAACGTGCTCCTGGGCTTCGCGCTCACGGAAGCCGTGGCGCTGTTCGCGCTGGTCATCGCCTTCATGATCCTGTTCGTGTTCTAAGCACGACGATGCTCAGGTCGATCTACGGTGCGCTCGCCGGCCTCGCCGTGTTGGTGGCGAGCGGCACGGCAATGGCGAAGGAAGGGTCGGGCGGCATGCCGCAGCTCGACTATCACAGCTTCGCACCGCAGCTCGTCTGGCTCGCGATCGCCTTCCTGGCGCTTTATTTCGTGATGTCGAGGTTCGCGATTCCCGCGATCTCCGACACCATCGACAGGCGCCAGGGCAAGATCCAGGGCGATCTCGACGCGGCGGAAAAGGCCAACGAGGACACGCGCAGCCTGGTCGCGGCGTACGAAAAGCGCCTGGCCGATACCCGCGAGGAGGCGCGCAAGCTGATGCGCGAGCGCGG
>Ga0081539_10001499_pt1 | contig 39468 bp, 30 predicted proteins | sample TabmetS4T2R2_FD_71023 | JGI IMG/M metagenome (GOLD analysis project Ga0081539, IMG submission 71023) | Tabebuia heterophylla rhizosphere microbial communities from the University of Puerto Rico - S4T2R2 | ecosystem: Host-associated > Plants > Roots > Rhizosphere ... | reverse complement strand
CCCCTGCTCGGCTACTGAACTTCACCACGCAGGGCATCGGCTCCGGAGGGCTCCGGCCAGTCGGGCGCCGCCACATGCCCATGGTTTCCGAGGCCACGGGGGGACGTCACCGCCGCCCTCCCGAACACCCGGTGCGCACCCGGTTCCCGCGAGAGCAGTGGAGAGGATTATGAGGGAGGTGTGGAGGGGGTGGATAGAATCGCAAACACTACTGACAGAAGCTGCCAAGCTTTGAAACGGCAGCGAGCGATATCTCTTTGTGCCTTGCGGGGAGACAGCGCCGGCCGCAATCGCGCTACCCTACTCCGCCGCCGCGCGGCGCTCTTCCATCTCCCCGAACAGCGACGGCTGCGCGCTCTCGACCCTCGCGGGAGGCATCGCCTCTTCCCGTTTCGGCGCGAAGCTGAGCAGCCAGTCGGAAAGGCGCTCCATGTAGAGATAGATGACCGGCGTGATGAACAGGGTGAGCGCCTGCGAGGTGAGCAGCCCGCCGACGACGGCGACACCGAGCGGCTGACGCAGCTCCGCGCTGGCGCCTGTGCCAAGCGCGATGGGAAAAGTGCCCATCAGCGCAGCCAGCGTCGTCATCATGATCGGCCGGAAGCGCATCAGGCAGGCGCGATGGATCGCCTCAAGCGGCGCCATGCCCTCGCGTCGCAGCACCAGCGCTACGTCGATCATCATGATGCCGTTCTTCTTGACGATGCCGATCAGCATGAGAATGCCGATGACGGCGATGATGGACACGTCCATCCCGGCAGCGAGCAGCGCGGCCAGCGCGCCGACCACGGCCGACGGCAGGCCGGTCAGGATCGTCAGCGGGTGCACGAAGCTCTCGTAGAGCATGCCGAGCACGATGTAGATGGTAAGGATAGCGCCGCCGATCAGCAGGCCCTGGTTGGCGAGCGAATCCTGAAAGGTCTTCGCAGTGCCGGCGAACGTCGTCGATATCGTGCGCGGCATGTCGATCTGCTCTTTCAGCGCATCGATGCGCGTCACGCTGTCGCCGAGCGCCACGCCGCGCGGCAAGTTGTAGGAGATGGTCACAGCCGGAAGCTGGCCAAGCTGGCTCACCGTCAGCGGCCCGGCGGTTCGCTCGACCCGTGCGAAGGCGCCGAGCGGCACGACGCTGCCGCCCGCGGTCCTGACCCTCAGCGACAGCATCCGCTCCGGCGACCACTCTATCCTGGGATCGAGCTCGATGATGACCTGATAGCTGTCGACCGAGCCATAGATCGTGGAAATCTGCTCGGTGCCGAAACCCGAATAGAGCGTCGAACGCAGCGTTTCCGCGTCGATGCCAAGGGTGGCGGCCTTGTCGCGGTCTACGACGAGCGTCGCCTGCAGCGCATTGTTGCTGAGGTCGGTGGTGACGTCGGTGAAGGTGGCGTGGTCCGCGCCCATCGCATTGGCGAGCTTCACCGCCCATTGGTTCGTCTCGTTCATGTCGAGACCCTGGACGACGAGCTGGTACTGGCTCTTCGACGAGCGCGCGCCGAGGCTGAGATTCTGCACCGGCACCATGTAGGTGCTGATGCCGGGGATCGCTGCGAGCTGCCGTCTCAAGTCGGCCAGCACCGTCTCGATGTCCGGGCGTTCATCCTTGGGCTTCAGTTCGACGAACAGCCGGCCGTTGTTGAGCGCGCCCGAGCCGCCGGCGCTGCCGCCGACCGACTGCGCCACATGCGCGACATAGGGCGATTTCGCGAAGACCTCGGCTACCTGGCTTTGCAGCGTCACCATGGCGTCGAAAGAGATGTCCTGCCGCGCCTCGGTCGAGACCGAAAGCTGGCCGATATCCTCCTGTGGAAAGAAGCCTTTCGGCGCGATCTGCAGCAACCAGACCGACAGCGCGGAGCTCGCGACGAAGACGACGAGCACGATAAACCGGTGCTTCAGGCAGAAACGGAGCGCGCGGTCGTAGCCGTGGAGGAAGAAGCCGTGCGGTTCCGCTTCGGCTTCGACAGCATGCAGTTCCCCCTTTGCCCGCTGCGGCGCCCGCAAGAGCCGCGAGCAGAGCATCGGCGTGAGCGTCAGCGAGACGAACATGGAGGCGAGGATCGCGACCGTTACCACCACCGCGAACTCGTTGAAAATGCGGCCGACCACGCCGCCCATCAAAAGCACAGGAATGAAAACGGCGACCAGCGAGACCGAAATCGAGACGATGGTGAAGCCGATCTCGCGCGAGCCTTTCAGCGCAGCATCGAAGGCCGAAAGCCCGTCCTCCTCCATGTGCCGGAAGATGTTTTCGAGCATGACGATGGCGTCGTCGACGACGAGGCCGACAGCCAGCGTCAGTCCCATCAGCGAAATGTTGTCGATGGAGAAATCGAAAAGATACATCACGCCGAGCGTGGCGATCAGCGAGATCGGCACGGCCACCGCCGGGATGACGGTTGCCGTGACGCGGCGCAGGAACATGAAGATCACCATCACGACAAGCGCGATGGTGAGGCCGAGCGTGAACTGCACGTCGCCGACCGCGGCGCGGATCGAGGTCGAGCGGTCGTTGAGAAGCTTGATGCTGGCGGCGGCCGGCAGCTCGTTCTCGAAAGACGGCAGCATCGCCTTGACGCGGTCGACCACCTCGACGGTGTTCGCGTCCGGCTGGCGCTGCACTGCAAGCAGGATGGTGCGCGAGCCGTCGTACCAGCTCGCAGTGTTCGTCACCTCGACCGAATCGATCACCCGCGTCACGTCGTCGAGGCGCACGGGCCGGCCGTTGCGGACGGCGATCACCAGATTGGAAAAGGCCGCGGCATTGCTGAGCTGCGTGTCGGCCGTGATGGTGAGCTGTTGCTGACTGTTCTGGAGGGTGCCGACCGGCGTATTGCTGTTGGCCGCCGCCACCGCACCCTGGAGCTGGTCGATCGCAATGCCGCGCGCCGCAAGCGCGGTCGGATCGATCTGGATGCGCACCGCATATTTCTGGCTGCCGTAGATCGCAACCTGCGCGACACCGTCGATGGTGGAGAGCGATGGCGAAATCACGTTCTCGGCGAAGGCATCGAGATCGGTGAGCGGCGCCACGTCGCTGGTCAGCGCCATCAGCAGGATCGGAGCATCGGCGGGATTGACCTTTCGGTAGCTCGGCGGGCTGGTCATCTCGGGCGGCAACGTGCGCTGCGTGCGTGCGATCGCCGCCTGCACGTCCGCGGCCGCAGCGTCGATGTCGCGGTTGAGCACGAACTGGATCGCGATCGACGTGTTGCCGAGCGAGTTGGTGGTCGAGATGGAATCGATGCCGGCGATCGTGGAGAACTGCTTGATGAGCGGCGTCGCGACGGACGTCGCCATCGTCTCGGGCGACGCGCCGGGCAACTGCGCCGAGACGTTGACTACCGGGAATTCCGCGTTCGGCAGTGCCGCGACCGGCAGGAACTTGTAGGCAAAAATTCCGCCCAGCACGAGCGCGAACGACATCAGTATGGTCGCGACGGGGTGGCGGATGCAGAATTCGGAGATCATCGCTGTATGCCGCCCGCCTGGCCGTCGGCGGCGGCCGTCGCCTGCCCGCCGGTCGCCGCTGCGGCCGCCTCACCTTCGCGCACGGGCGTGCCGTTCGTCAGCCGCGTCTGGCCCTCGACCACGACCCGCTCGCCGCTCGTCAGCCCGCTGCTGATCGCGCTGCGCTCCCCCTCGGTGAGAGCGACCGCCACCTGGCGCAGCTCGACTGTATTGTCAGGCTTGATGACGTAGACGAACGGTCCCTTCTGGCCCGACTGCACCGCTACCGTCGGAACGGAGGTCATCTGCGGCATGGCGCCGGCGTCGAGCACGATGTCCACGTATTGGCCCGGCCAGAGCGTCAGGTCCGGATTCGGCACGGAGGCCCTGGCCATGATGGTTCCGGATGCCGTATCCACGCTGGAATCGAGGAAATCGAGCGTTCCCTTGCCGATCGGCTGCGGATCGCCGTCTCTGTACAGCGTCACCGCCGCGCCCTCCCGGGCAACAAGCGCCTTCTGCAGCAGGGCAAGGTCGCTCTCGGGCAGGTTGAAGCTCACCCACAGCGGGTCGACCTGCGTGATGGTGACCAGCGCCGTCGTCGATGTGCCGCCATTGCTGGCGCCGACGAGGTCGCCGATCGTGACGTTGATCACGCCGAGCCTGCCGGAGATCGGCGCCGTGATCGTGGCGAAACCGAGCTGCACCGTATCGGCATCGAGCTGGGCCTGGTCGGCCGCGACCGTCGCCTCCGCCGACTTCTCGGCAGCGAGCGCCTGGTCGTAGGCCTGCGTCGTGCCTGCTCCCCTTGCCGCCAGGTCCTTGGCGCGCTGCAGGTCGGCCTCGGCGCTCACCTGCATGGCCTGGTCCTTGGCGAGGGTGGCCCTGTCGCGCTCGACCTGGGCCTTTAGCGCGCGGTCGTCGAGGGAGAACAGCAGATCGCCCGCCTTGACCATCTGCCCGTCCTTGACCGCGATCGAAACGACCTGGCTCGAGATGCGCGCACTGACATTGGCCACCGCGGGCGAGGAGACGAAGCCAATGGCGTAGCGGCGGATCGGGAAATCGGCCGTGGAGGCGCTTGCCGCAACCACGGAGACGGCGCGGGGCGCACCACTGCCGGCTCTTGGGTTATCCTGCGCCGCCCGTAACGACGACACGGCCTGTTCCACCTCTCCCAGAGCGTCGGGCGATAGGTAGACCACCGCGGCGGCAAGAGATGCGGCCGCGAGGGCCGAAAGCATGATTATCCTGCGTATCGCCATCAGACCCCTTCCGTCTGATTGCCGGAGGGCGAGGTCACCTTCCGTCGCGCCATGCGGCGCCCGCGCCGCAACATGCTACATAATGCTGCAGCGCGGCAAAAAACGGGGCCGGGACGAACATTAAGAAGATTTAATGGGCGGCCGTTGCGGCTATCCTCCCTCCATGCGGGTCCTGATTCTCGGCGGCAACGGCTTCATCGGCACCGAAATCTGCCGCGTGCTGCCGGCAGGCGGCCACGCCGTCACGGCGCTCGCCCGCAATCCGGGAAGCGCCAAGCGCCGCCTGTCCAGCGTTGCATGGCTGCGGCGAGACCTTCGAACCATGCGGACCGCCGCCGACTGGCATTTCCTGTCCGAGTTCGACGCCGTGGTGAACTGCGCGGGCGCTTTGCAGGACGGCGCCCGCGATGACGTAACGGCCGTTCAGAAAGTCGCGATGCTGGCGCTATACGAGGCGGCAGCAAGCTTCGGATTGCGGCCGATCGTGCAGATCTCGGCGCGCACGGACGGGCCGGGTTCCGATCGCAGTTTTCTGGCGTCCAAGCGCCATGCAGACGAGGCGCTGCAACGGTCCGGCGTGCCGTTCGTGATCATTCGGCCGGCGATCGTGATCGGCCGCAACGCCCATGGCGGACCCCGCTCGTCTATGGCCAGACGCCGATGCAATTCACGGCGCTCGCCGATTTGGCTGCGGCCGTTCGCGCGGCGCTCGTCGGCGAGATTGCCGCGGGAAGCGATCTGGCGCTCGCCGCGCCCGAAAGGCTGACGCTGCACGAGGCAGTCGCGCTTCACCGTGACTGGCTCGGCCTGCAGCCGGTTCCTGCGATGGCCGTTCCGACGACTTTTGCTCGGACTGCCACGGGAATTGCCGATCTGCTCGGCCATCTCGGCTGGCGCTCACCGTTGCGCTCGACGGCGATGGCGGTGGCGGAAGGCGGCGTGACGGAGGCAGACGCGATGGGACAGGCGCCGGCAGGCCGGCCGCCGGTCGCCTCGCTCGCCGAAACGCTTTTGGCCAATCCCGCCGGTGTGCAGGATCTTTGGTTCGCAAAGCTCTACCTTCTGAAGCCGGTCGTCATCGGCGCATTGTCGCTGTTCTGGCTGGCGTCGGGCGTCGTCGCGTTGGCGCGCTTCGATCAGTCGTCCGCCATCCTCGCCGATGCGCTCGGCTCGCGGCCGATCGCGAATGCGCTGACCACGGTTACGAGCCTCGCGGACATCCTACTCGGCGCTGGCGTGCTCGTGCGCAGCTATGCCTCTGCGTCGCTGATCGGCATGGTGCTCGTGTCGCTCGGCTACCTCGCGGCGGCGACGGTCGTTGCGCCGCATCTATGGGCGGACCCGCTTGGCCCATTGGTGAAAGTGCTGCCGGCGATCGTGCTTGCGCTGATCGCCCTGGCCACCCTCGATGAGCGCTGACGATGGAAGAACTGCTTCGCTTCCTGCATGTCATCGGCGCGGCGATCCTGTTCGGCACCGGCCTCGGCATCGCCTTCTTCATGGTGATGGCGCACCGCACCGGCGACGCCGCGAAAATTGCCCATGTCGTCGGAACCGTCGTTGTCGCAGATACGGTCTTCACGGCGACAGCGGTCGTCATACAGCCGATCACGGGAGTGCTGCTCGCCAGGGAGATCGGCTGGCCACTCACCGAAGGCTGGATCGTGCTGTCGATCGCCCTCTATGTGGTGACGGGCCTGTTTTGGCTTCCGGTCGTCTTCATCCAGATCAGGCTGCGCGATATCGCCCGCGATGCGGCCTTGTCCGGGAGCTCGCTGCCGGAGGCTTATCGCCGCCTTTACCGGATCTGGTTCGCCTGCGGATTCCCGGCCTTCTTCGCGGTGCTCGGCATCTTTTGGCTGATGCTGGCCCGGCCGGCGATCACGATCTGAGCATCGGCCAGAGCGTGGCGGCGAGCAGCACGCCCATGGCGATATTGAACCATTTGAGCCGTACCGGATCGGCCAGGAAGCCGCGCAATGCCACGCCGAAACCTGCCCAGCTGGACACGCTTGGCAGATTGACCAGCGTGAAGGCGACCACCACGATCGCGGCGGAGAGGAATGGTCGACGGGAGTCGGCATAAACGGCCATCCCCGTCACCGCCAAGACCCAGGCCTTGGGGTTTACCCACTGGAACGCCGCCGCCTGAAGAAGCGTCATTGGACGCGTACCCGCATGGCCGGTCTTACCATGCGAACGCGACATGGCGATCCGCCAGGCGAGGTAAAGCAGGTAGGCCGCACCTACTACTTTCAGCGCCGTGTGGAGCGAGGGAACAGCGGCGAGCAACGCGCCCAGCCCGAGCCCGACGGCTGCAAGCAGCGAGGCGAAGCCGACGGATATGCCCAATATGTGCGGGATGGTTCGGACGAAACCGAAATTCACGCCCGACGCGAGCAGCATGAAATTGTTAGGCCCCGGCGTGACGGACGTCACGAACGCATAGACCAGAAGGGCGAGAAAGGTGTCGACGGCCATCGGCGTTTCCAGTCGAAGTATTTTTATGTCAGTATTATTGACCTAAATCTCGACCGCTGCCTATTCCCCTGTTGTGACCGTCACAAAAATCCCGCTCAGGCGCCGATGCCGAGCAGCGCGCCGAGGATCGCCCGCACCTCTGCGAGGATGTCGTCCGGGGCACGCTCGATGAAGCGGAAGCTTCGCCCTTCACGGTGCACGGTGCGGGGCTGATCAGCAAGAATTGCACCACGGGTTTTCATGCCAGGCGGCAACAGAACCTTTGTCGGCCAAGGCGTCGCATTGCGGGTAATCGGACAGACGGCAGAACGAGGATAGAGGGCATTGTACTTGCTGTCGGTGAGAATGATTGCTGGACGACGCCCTCCTTGCTCGGTGCCGATGACAGGATCGAGAACGACCCAGACGATGTCACCGGCCCTTAAGGATGTCATCGAGCGTTATCTCCCCCCGCGAATACTCGTCGTCGATGATCTCCTCACCGATGTCCGGTCCCCACTCGACCGTTTCAGGGGCGTTCTCCGGGCCCAGGCGCTTGGTCTCGGAGATGATCCACTCGAGCGTGATCTTTTTCGGACGTACGGGTTGCCGGACCGGCTCCAGAATGCCCTTGCCGTCCTGAACGGTTAGTTGAACGCGCTGACCAGGCTTCAGGCCAAGCTCCTCCATCACCGCCTTGGGCAGGCGGATGGCGGAACTGTTGCCCCATCTGGAGATCGGGATTTCGGTCATGGCCAGCCTCGGATGTGTATCCCACGGATATACGCTCATCATGCCCAATCTTCAATGCCGCATCAGATATGTTGCAGCCGGCTTGAATTCGCCTCGGCCGGTGCAACGTCCCTGCGAACGCGGCGCAATCCCGCGCGGTGCACGGTATTTTCCGGCAGCTTCAAGTCGCGGGCGAGCCCGAGCCAGGTCAATACCCGGATGAAGACCCAGCCAAGATCCGTCTGGCCGCGCTCCAGGCCGAGCCTCGCCGACTCCGGAAAGGCGTGATGGTTGCCGTGGAACGCCTCGCCGAAAGTGACCAGGCCGAAGGCCGGCAGGTTGTAGCCTTGGACCGCGACGTCGTCGACGCTCCATCCCTGATCGCCGCCGCGATGCGCGAAGCGGCCGACCAGCCAATGCCCCGTGAGAGAAACCGACACGCGAACCGCGATGCCCCAGACCACCCACGACCAGCCGCCGATGACGAAGAACAGCAGCGCCAATGGCAGTTGCTGCAGCATCCAGGTCCGCTCCAGGAACCTGTAGAAGCGGTCGTTGCGGATGCTGAGCTCGATCACGAAGCTCGGCGGATTGCTGAGCGCCGCCGCGCAGTGCATCTGCCAGAACGCGTCGACAAAGAACGACCGGCGGTGCGCAAACAGATCGTGGCAGCGCTTCTGCCTTTGCGCCCAGTCGCGGATGTCGTGCGCGTAGATCATGCCGAACGGGCCGGCCATGCCGACCAGCACGCCGAGATGGACCAGCGCATATTCGATGAAGATATGCGTCTTGAACGAACGATGGATGAGCAGCCGGTGCATGCCGACCGAATGTCCGACGCAGATGGTGATGGCCGTGGTCGCGACGAACAGAAGAGCGGCGTCCCAACCGAACGTCACCGGTCCGAATATGAAGGCTATGACCGTCATCGCGCCGACCCAGAGCGATTTCGATGGAACCCAGACCACCCTTCCCGCTTCGGGGTCGCTGTTTTCATTCGAGATCATCCGGCCAGTCGAAATAGTCTTCATCACGTGCTCCTTCTCAACCGAACGTCCAATACGCCATTGCCCAAATTCCCTTGCGCAACGGCGCGAAGGTCATTATTTAGGCCATGAACTAAATACCTAAGGTAATTTAGGCGATTAGGCAATAGCCTAAATAATAGGGCGCGACCGACTCCGACGGACAATCAGAGGTTGCAGACAGTGAGCAAAGAAGCAGAAAGCCTGGACGCGGCGGATCAGGCTTCAGCGACAGGCGGTTCGGCCCAACGGGTCTTTGAAGCTTTGTCTTCGGCTCCCCGGCGCAGGATATTGGCCTATCTGGCGCATACAAGCCTGACGGCGGGAGAGATCTCGGCGCGCTTCGACATGTCGAAACCGTCGATCTCCCAGCATCTGAGCGTACTCGAAGCGGCCGGCCTGATCGCCAAGGAGAAGCGCGGCCAGTTCGTCCACTATTCGCTGGTGGAGAACAATCTCGTCAACACGCTCTACGGCTTCGTTCAGGACGTCTGCCCGGTGGGCCGCCCGATCAAGAAGGAAAGCAAGGCGCTCGCAGCCATCAGAAAAGGCATGTCCGAGGATAATTGACTAAGGTCACTCGGTTTTCGGCGGGGCCTCAAGTGCCTGTAACTGTTGGTTCGCGTAATCGCAGGCGTCGAAGTCCGGATGGATGTCGCAGGCCTTGCGGTAGAATTCCGCCGCCTTTTCACGATCGACGGGGACACCCTCGCCATATTGATAGGATTGACCGTGCATCGTGCAGCCCCAGGCGTCGCCCGCCCTGCATGAGGCTTGAAACGTGCGGAAAAGGCAGGAATTGCGCGCAATTTCCGACTTCGCCGTAAACGGATCGTCGTCATACAGCCCGTTGCGGATGCCGGCGCCGCGATTGGTGCAGCCGCCATCATGGCCGGCGGCGCATGCCCGTGCGAACATGGCCTCCCAGTAGCGCGAGAATTTCTTCTCGGCATTGCGCTGGAGCGCCAGCGCGAGAGAGAAGCAGGCGTTTTCGTTGAGCCCCTGGAAGCAGGCCCTGTGGCAGGCGAACGGGTCGGCTTCGCATTCGCTCACCGCGATGTCGAAACTGTCGATCTGGCCTACCCAGAACGCCGCCTTGCTGCGGTAGATGTCAGCCGGACAGGCGCTCCAGAGCGCCTGCAGATCGGCGTCGTTGCGGATTTTCTCGTAGAGGGCGGGGAAGATGTCGGTCTTAACGGCCGGCGGCTCCTGTGCGGCGGCGAGCCCCGCGGTAAAGCCAAGCAACAGCGCCGCAGCCGCAAGCTTCACCCGGAATTTGCCGGACATGCCCCGTCCCTCTTCCGAATGCGATCACATCCCCTGCGGCCCGCGATTCATGGCGGCGATGCCGGTGCGGCACACCTCAGTCAGGCCAAGTGGCTTCATTATGGCGATGAACTGCTCGATCTTCGACACCCTGCCGGTGATCTCGAAGATGAAATGCTCGGTGTTGGCGTCGATCACGCTGGCGCGGAACGCGTCCGCCAGCCGCAAGGCTTCGACGCGGTTTTCGCCGGTGCCGGAGACCTTCACCAGCGCAAGCTCGCGTTCCAGCGGCCGGTCCTGTCCGAGTTCGTGCGCCCTCACCGAGAGGTCGACGACGCGGTGCACCGGCACGATGCGCTCGAGCTGGTGCTTGATCTGCTCCAGCACATGCGGCGTGCCGCGTGTGACGATGGTGATGCGCGACAGGTGCTTCTCGTGCTCGGTCTCGGAGACGGTCAGGCTCTCGATGTTATAGCCGCGGCCCGAGAACAGGCCGATGACGCGGGCAAGCACGCCGGGCTCGTTGTCGACGAGCACGGAGAGCGTATGCGTCTCCGGCTTCGCGGTTTCCTGGGCGATGAAATAGGCGGAGCCGGTGGGCTGAAGCTGGGCGTTCATGATTTTTGTTGCCTGTTACTAGCGAGCGTTTTCCATCCACCCTTGCCGCTCGCCTCCAACGCATGCAGCGATACCGAGCCATCCGGGGTCGAACGAAATTCGATTAAAGTTCCAGACCCCCATCCATGTTTTTCCCGTAACGATTTGGGAATGGTCGGGCGATTTCCTTTTCGTATCGTGACGCGCATCTAATCCTCCCCTACACTAGCTCCCTGCCCCTGGCGTCGATGGCGTTCGCCACCGCCTCGTCGGTCGCCTCGTCCGGCAGGAGCATTTCGTTGTGCGCCTTGCCGGACGGGATCATCGGGAAGCAGTTGGCGAGGTTGGCGACACGGCAGTCGAAGATTACCGGCTTCTTCACCGAAATCATCTCCTTGATCGCATCGTCGAGGTCGCCCGGCTTGTCGCAGCGTATGCCGTGGCCGCCATAGGCTTCCGCGAGCTTGACGAAGTCAGGCAGCGCCTCGGTGTAGGAATGCGAGAGCCGGTTGCCGTGCAGCAACTGCTGCCACTGCCGCACCATGCCCATATACTGGTTGTTAAGGATGAATATCTTGATCGGCGCCTCGTACTGCACCGCCGAGCTCATCTCCTGCATCGTCATCAGAACGGAGGCGTCGCCGGCGATATCGATGACCAGCGAGTCCGGATGCGCGATCTGCACACCGAGCGCGGCCGGCAGGCCGTAGCCCATCGTGCCCAGTCCCCCTGAGGTCATCCAGCGGTTCGGCTTCTCGAAATGAAAGTGCTGCGCCGCCCACATCTGGTGCTGGCCGACCTCGGTGGTGATGTAAACGTCCTTGTCCCTGGTCAGGTCGTAGAGGCGCTGGATCGCATATTGCGGCATGATCACGTCGTCGTTCTGCCGGTAGGCGAGCGAGTCACGCGCCCGCCAGCGGGCGATCTGCTCCCACCAGGGATAGAGCGCCTTCTTGTCCACTTTGAAGCCGGCGCGCCATAGCCGCACGAAATCCTCCAGGACGCGCCCGACATCGCCGAGAATGCCAATATCGGCACGCACATTCTTGTTGATCGAGGACGGGTCGATGTCGATGTGGATCTTCTTCGAACCCGGCGAGAACGCGTTGATGCGGCCGGTGATGCGGTCATCGAAGCGAGCGCCGATGCACAGCATCACATCGCAGTCGTGCATGGCCATGTTGGCCTCGTAGGTGCCATGCATGCCGAGCATGCCCAGCCAGTTCTTGCCGCTTGCCGGATAGGCGCCCAGTCCCATCAGCGTCGAGGTGATGGGCGAGCCGGTGAGTTCGACCAGTTCGCGCAGCAACTGGCTGGCCTCCGATCCCGAATTGACGACGCCGCCGCCCGAATAGATGATCGGGCGCTTCGCCGAGGCGAACAGCGCCACTGCTGCGCGAATCTTGTCGAGGTCGCCATCGACCTTGGGCTGGTAGCTCATGCGCGGCGCGGTCTGCGGCGGCGTATAGATGCCCTTGGCGAACTGAACGTCCTTGGGGATATCGACGACCACCGGCCCCGGCCGGCCCGTGGTTGCGACGTGGAACGCCTCGTGGATGGTCGCTGCGAGTTCGTTGACGTCCTTCACAAGCCAGTTGTGCTTGGTGCATGGCCGGGTGATGCCGACGGTGTCGCACTCCTGGAAGGCGTCCGAGCCGATCAGCGTGGTCGGCACCTGGCCGGTGATGCAGACCAGCGGAATGGAATCCATCAGCGCGTCCTGCAGCGGCGTCACCGCATTGGTTGCGCCGGGACCCGAGGTGACCAGCATGACGCCTGCCTTGCCGGTCGAACGGGCATAGCCTTCGGCGGCGTGGCCGGCCCCCTGCTCGTGGCGAACGAGGATGTGCTGGACTTCCTCCTGCTGGAAAAGCTCGTCGTAGATCGGCAGCACCGCGCCGCCCGGATAGCCGAAAATGTGTTCGACACGGTTGTCGCGCAGCGCCTGCACGACCATCTCGGCGCCCGTCATCTCGCGCCGCCCGCTCTCGTCGCCTACCTTGTCCATGGGTCTCGTCCCGTCTTCCTGCGCTTCTCAAGCGCCTACTGCGTCTAGTCCTGTCTCGGGCAATAAAAAAGGCCCCCGAGGGAGCCTGTGCATCGCGCATGGGAGGATTTCGCCCGGCGGTTACACCGCCTTGCCCATGCGCGTTCCTACTACGAGAATGAGTGCCTGTTTCATGGGCGCGGACTTTAAGAACGAAAATGACGGCCCGTCAATGGGCGATTTCGCAATCGGCACTGCTGTTGCGGAGCGGCATCCCTCAACCGTCGAGCGACTCCGAACTAAATGAGGAGATGACGGCCGGCTCGTTTGCCGGAATACCAACCCCCAATGCCGGAAGCAAGGCACGTCTGGAAGGCACCCCACACCCGTCTACGGAGACGCCGGCGCGCTCTGAAAGCTCGGCCAGCGACCAGGTTCTCAGGGTACGCTCGAACCGTACGCACTCGGCAATGCCGCTGGCGATTTCGTCCTCTATATCGATCATTCGACCGTTATAGCAGACAGGCGGTGCATAAAAAGTCGGGGATCGATCGAATTGCGCCCATCGATTTAACCCGTCCTACACCATCCCGCCTCATCCACCCTTAACAGCCCATCGGCTATCGTCTGGCCGGGTCGGGTGAAGGGTAGGCGGTTAATGTACGTAGACCGGGGCAACACCGGCGGGGAGACGACGACGCAGGAACGGCGCGAGGGAACGCAGCCCGACCACCGCGTGCTCGGCCACGTCGTGCAGTGCGACGGCGCACGCGCCGTCGTCGCCGCTCAAGCCGACAAGGAAGACGGATCGGTGACCGGCCTGTGGTCTGTTGGCAAGATGGTGTCCATCAATCTCGCCGCCACGCGCACCGTCGGCCTTGTCTATGCCATCAACAAGAGCGACCGGCAGTGGTCTTCCGACAGCCGCAATTCGATCGAGGTGTCTATCGAGCTGATCGGCGAGGTTCGCGACGATCCCTCGAATGGCAAGCCGATCTTCGACCGCGGCATCACCAACTATCCCTATATCGGCGCGATTGCCCATCGCATCCGCGCCCGCGACCTTGCCGCGGTCTACGATCTCGCCGGCCGCCGGTCGGTCACGATCGGCCAATTGTCCCAGGACGAAACGATTTCCGCCTGCATCGCCATCGATGACACGCTGAACCGGCATTTCGCGGTGCTTGGCACCACCGGCGTCGGCAAGTCCACGGCGGTCGCTCTGGTCTTGCGCAAGGCGATAGAGGCGCGGCCGGATCTCCGTGTCCTGATCCTCGATCCGCACAACGAATTCGCACCCGCCCTCCCCGAATTCGCAATCCGCATCGACACCGGCTCGCTCGACCTGCCGTTCTGGCTGTTCAGGCTGGAAGAATTCACCGAGGTTCTCTTCCGCGGCCGTGAATCGGTACCGGAGGAGGTCGATCTGCTGCGCGACCTCATCCCACAGGCCAAGTACAACTACCGCAATCCCGGCGCCACGACCCAGTTGCGCCGTGGCGGCGACGGCAATGCCATCACGGCCGATACGCCGGTACCCTACCGCATGGCCGACCTGCTCAAGCTCATCGATGAGCGCATGGGCATGCTGGAGACGAAGAACGACCGACCTGTCTGCAGAGCGCTGAGGAACCGGATCGAGGCCGCGGTCAACGATCCGCGTTATCGCTTCATGTTCCATTCGCGGCTGATCGAGGACACCATCCACGAGACGGTCGGCAAGATTTTCCGCGTGCCGCATCAGGGCAGACAGGTGACTTGCTTTGAGATGGCCGGCATGCCGTCCGAGGTGGTGAATTCAGTATGCTCGGTGCTGGCGAGACTCGCCTTCGATCTCGCCATGTGGAGCGAAGGCAAGCTGAGATTGCTCGTGATGTGCGAGGAAGCACACCGCTACATGCCCGCCGACCCGCGGCTCGGCTTCGCGCCCACCCGGCATGCAATGTCGCGCATTGCCAAGGAAGGCCGCAAATACGGCTGCTATCTCGGCATCGTCAGCCAGCGGCCGGGCGAGCTCGACCCGACGATCCTGTCGCAATGCTCGACCGTCTTCGCCATGCGGCTTGCCAACGAGCAGGACCAGGCGATTATTCGCTCTGCGATCGCGGACTCTTCGGCCTCCACCCTTTCCTTTCTGTCGTCGATGGGCCAGCGCGAGGCTATCGCCTTTGGTGAAGGCGTGGCCACGACCATGCGGCTGAAATTCGAAAAGATGGCAGGGCATCTGCTGCCAGGCGCCGCTAAGAAGCAGGCCGCCGGTGGCGATCACGGCGAGGTCGGCGACATCGACCTGGTCTCGATCGTCGAACGGCTTCGCAATGTCCCCAGGGCCCCGGCCTACGCCAATATGGGGGAGCCGGTGAGTCCGGTGCGCCAAGCCGGCGAGAAGGAATATCAGCGCCCGTCCTCACCGCCACCGGCACCGGCAGCTCCACGCTCGAACGACGATCTCGATCCCGCCTATGGCTTGAGGCCATCGGTTTTCGGCTTGCGGCCGCGGCAGGACTGAGGACTTCGGGAGTCTGGTGGGCGGCTTCACGCACGTCCGCGCCACTCGTCGCCGTCAGGCGCACACGCGGTTGCGGCCAAGCCGTTTTGCCTGGTAGAGTAGCGAATCGGCGCGGCGGTAAAGCTGGTCCGCGCTCTCCTTGCCGTCCCAGACGGCAAGGCCGACGCTGGTGGTGATTCTCAGCCTGACATTGCCGGAAACGACCGCCATCGTGGCGATTGCCTTGCGGATTCGCTCGGCGAGCTTCATGAGAAGATCGTTGTCTACGTTCGGCGCGACGATGGCAAACTCCTCGCCGCCGAGCCGCGCCACCACGTCGTGGTAGCGTGTCATATCCTTGAGACAATTCGCTACGGAGCGCAGCACCTCGTCGCCCACGTCGTGGCCATGCGTGTCGTTGACCTGCTTGAAATGGTCGAGATCAAGGATCATCAGGCCGACCGGCTTGCCGATCCGCTCGAACTCGCCGAGATATTCGCGCAGCGCATCGTCGAAGTAGCGGCGGTTCTGCATTCCCGTCAGACTGTCGGTGAGCGCGGCTTGTTCGAGCGTCTGGGAGCGTGCGCTCAGCGAGGCGGTCATCGCCCGCAGCTTCCCTCCTTCGCGCACCTGTCCGCGAATTTGCGGATAGATGAACAGGGCACCGAAGAACAAGGCCGTGCCAAGCAGCACTCCTGTGCCGAGCAGCAACTTCTCCAGCCACCTGACCTCTTCGATCGCCTCGGGCCTGTCGATCCAGCCCGCGATGTCATGCAGCGTCTGATTGGCGAAATAGATCGTCACACCCGCGGCGACAATCACCGCGATGAAGACGAAGAACGCCCATTCCGATTGATGGAAACGCATTGACCCGCCGACGAACAGCCCGATACCCTCGCTTATCGCATGCGACCGCTTACGTCAGGTTAACTTTCCGCAACCTTTGCGGGAAAAGCGGCCGTGTCCAATCCGGACTCGTTTGCTGACAAATTCAGCATAGCAACTTGAAATTTCAAGAGAATGGCGCTTCCTGCCGCCGCCATTCCGGCCCGAGCTGGTTGCGGAACCAGGTGGACTGGCGTTTCGCATATTGCCGGGTGGCGGTCACTGCCAGCCGCCTGGCTTCGTCGAACGACGTGCGGCCCTCGATGACGGCGGCGAGTTCGCGCACGCCGATCGCCCGCATGGCAGGCAGGCCGGGATCGAGGCCGAGCGCCAGCAGCGCCTTTACCTCCACGATCGCGCCTTCCTCGACCATTCGCGAAAAGCGGGCCTCAATGCGCTCCGCCAGCAATGCACGCGGCGGTTCGATGACGATGAAGCGCGCGGTTGCCCGATCGACAAGCGGCGTCCCGCGCCCTGCCTGCCAATCCATGATCGAACGGCCGGACGCTTCCAGCACTTCGAGCCCGCGCACAATGCGCTGGCCGTCGGTCGGCTTGATCGCCGCAGCCGCATCCCCGTCCTTCTCGGCGAGCAGTCCGTGGAGCCTCGCCGGGCCCTCCTTCTCGAGCCGCCTGCGCCAATACGCGCGGATCGGCTCCGGAATGTCCGGCATTTCTGAAAGTCCACCCGCAAGCGCGCGGAAATAGAGTCCGGTGCCGCCGACGAATACCGGCCGTCGTCCGGCGAGCCGTCCCTCTGCAACAAGGCGGGCAACCTCGCGCAGCCAAGCGCCGGTCGAATAGGCGACCGAAGGATGAACGTGGCCGTAAAGCTCGTGGGGCGCCTTGGCGAGATCGTCCGCCGTCGGCCGCGCCGTGAGCACGTTGAGTACGGAATAGACCTGCATGGAATCGGCATTGACGACGACGCCGTCCTCGCGACTTGCAATCTCAAGCGCCAGCGCGGACTTGCCGCTGGCAGTCGGCCCCGCTATCAGGACCGCGTCCTTGATGATCCCGTCGCCCGAAAGCGATCCCTTTTCCTCCATGCTCGTCGCCACGCTCATTTCCCGCCCGAAAAGCCGAGACCTCTCAACTGAGATAGCGCATAAGGCTGCGCTTGCGGTGCACGCAAGTGAAACCAAATGGCTGGCCGAGGGGACCGTCTGCGACCTGGACCTGCCAAGCGGCATCGCGGCCGCTAAAGCGGAAGCGGCACTACGTTATGCCCTGTCGTCCGAGCCGATCGATGTCGTGGTCCAGGCAGCGGCAGGGCGGCGCAAGAAGATACTGCTCGCCGACATGGATTCCACCATGATCGATCAGGAATGCATCGACGAGCTCGCCGACGAGATCGGCATCAAGGCCGAGGTCGCCGCGATCACGGCGCGCTCCATGAACGGCGAGATCGCCTTCGAGCCGGCGTTGCGCGCGCGTGTGGCGCTCCTCAAAGGCCTCGAAACGGCGGTAATCGGCCGCATCATCGAGCGACGTATCACGCTGGCGTCCGGCGCGATCGAGCTGGTGGGCACCATGCGCGCGCATGGCGCTCATACCGCGCTCGTCTCGGGCGGTTTCGAGTCCTTCACGGGACCGATCGCGGGGAAGATCGGCTTTCACGAGAACCGCGCGAACAGGCTGTTGGAAGAAGGTGGACGGCTGACCGGGCTCGTCGCCGAGCCGATCCTCGGCCGCTCCGCCAAGGCGGAGGCTCTGGCCGGGATTGCGGCCGGACTTGGCCTGTCGCCGGACGATGCGATCGCCGTCGGCGACGGCGCCAACGATCTCGACATGCTGCGGCTCGCCGGCACCGGCGTGGCGCTGCACGCCAAGCCGGTCGTCGCCGCCGAAGCCCGCACGCGCATCGATCACGGCGATCTCACCGCGCTGCTTTATATCCAAGGCTACCGCAGCCATGAGTTCGTTTCATGATGCCGATCCGAACCGAGCGGCTCATCCTCAGAAACTGGGAGAAGCGCGACCGCGATCTCTTCTTCCGCATAAACTCCAATGACCGCGTGATGGAGTTTTTCCCGTTCCGCCGCGACCGCGTCGAGTCCGACGCATTGTTCGACACGATACGCGAAGGCATCCACAAGCGCGGCTACGGCTTCACTGCTGCGGAACTCGCCGACACCGGCGTCTGCCTCGGCTTCATCGGCCTCAGCCCGACTGACTATCTGGAACCGCTCATGCCAGCCGGAACTGTCGAGGTCGGGTGGCGCCTCGCGCCGGAATATTGGGGCTTCGGCTACGTGACCGAAGCGGCGCAAGCCTGGCTCGCCTATGGCTTCGAAACGCTGGGACTCGATGAGATCGTTTCGTTCGCGGTCTGGAACAACGAGCGTTCCACCGCAGTCATGCGGCGCATCGGCATGCAACCCGATCCGGCCGGCGATTTCGACCACCCGCGCGTGCCCGACACGCATCCGCAATTGAAGCGTCATGTCCTCTACAGGCTATCGCGGAACGACTGGCTGGAACGAAAAAAGGCGGCCGAATAGCCGCCTTTCTCTTGCGAATCAAAGTCTTGCAGCCGTTTCCGGACTCAATCCATCCGGATCGTCACGAAGCGCAGCTCGCCGCTCTTCGAGGCGAGCATCAGAAGCGCATTCTTGCGGCCCTGCTCCTTCAGCGCCGAGATGCGGTCGAGCACCTGCTGCGGGTTCGACACCGATTCCTGCGCGATCTCGGTGATTACCTCGCCGGCCACGATGCCGCGCTCTGCAGCGGCGGAATCCTTCGCGACCTCGCTCACCAAAACCCCCGACACATCCTTGGATATCTCGAATTTCTGGCGTGCGGCCTCGTCGAGCTCACCGATCGTCATGCCGAGCACCTTGGCTGTAGAGACGGCCTCGCCCGTGCCTTCCTTGGCCGGCCCGCTCGTTTCCGTGTCGGCAAGCTTCTCGCCATCCTCCAGCCGTCCGAGCGTGACCTTGACCGTCTGCTGCACGCCCTTGCGAATGATCACCACATCGACAGCCTTGCCAACCGGGCTTTCCGCCACGACGCGCGGCAGGTCACGCATCTCGTTCACGTCCTTGCCGTCGAACTTGATGATGACGTCGCCCGGCAGGATCGAGCCGTTGTCCACCGGACCGCCCTTGATCACACCCGCGACCAAGGAACCCTTGGCCCTGTCCATGCCAAGGCTCTCGGCGATCTCGTCGGTGACGGGCTGGATGCGCACGCCGAGCCAGCCACGCCGGGTCTCCCCGAATTTGGCCAACTGATCGACGACGCCCATGGCAAGCTGCGAGGGGATCGAAAAGCCGATACCGATCGAGCCGCCCGACGGCGAGATGATCGCAGTGTTGATGCCGACGACCTCACCGTCCATGTTGAACAGGGGACCGCCCGAATTGCCGCGGTTGATCGCCGCATCGGTCTGGATGAAATCGTCATACGGGCCGGAATTGATGTCGCGGTTGCGCGCCGAGATGATGCCGACCGTCACCGTGCCGCCGAGCCCGAACGGGTTGCCGATCGCCATCACCCAATCGCCGATCCGCATCTTGTCCGAATCGCCGAACTTCACGGCCTTCAGGTGCCGCGCCTGGGGATCGACCTTCAGCACGGCAATATCGGTCTTGGTGTCGGTGCCGACCAGCGTCGCCTTCAGCTTGCCGCCATCGTTGAAATTGACCTCGATCTCGTCGGCGTCGGCGATCACGTGATTGTTGGTGACGATGATGCCCTGCTCGGCATCCACCACGAAGCCGGAACCCAGCGACTGCACCTTGCGGTCGCCATCATTGTCGCCCTGCCGGTCCTTGAAGAAGTCGTCGAAGAAATCCTGGAACGGCGAGCCCTCGGGAAGCTGCGGCATCGGCACGCTGTCCGGGCTCTCGTCCCCCTTCACAGTCTGCGAGGTAGAGATGTTGACCACGGCCTCCAGAAGGCCCTGCGCAAGATCGGCAACGGAAGCCGGGCCTAGTATGTGCGGCTGCGCCTGTGTCGGCTGCGTTTGCGGTGCTTGCGTCTGCTGCTGAGCCTGCGCTTCCGGCTGAGCGGGGTCCTCGGGCTGCAATTCCGGCTGAGATTGCGCGGGCGGCGGCGTTTCGGGCTCGATCGGCGACTGCGGCTGCGTCTCCGGCTGGGTCGGCGGCTGCGGCTGCGCCGGCAGCGTCTGTGCTGAGACGGGCGGGATAACGAGCCCCGCTGCGAGGAGCGCAGCGGCCGCCGCAACCAGTACCTTTTGCGCAGCCGGCCGAACGATCTGGAATGTCATGTGAGTGCCTCCCGGCGCTTGCGGTGTGAACCCCAGTCCAAGGGCGTCATACTCGAATCTTTGAGAAAAATACGGCGCGTTTGCGGCCTTGCCCACGATGGATCGATAAATCCTCTGTTACCCGCGCACAAGCCAGACGATGAAGACACCGAGCGCTATCGCCGCCAGTCCGCCAATGCGCAGCACGTTCTCGGGTGTCGATTGGACCTCCGCTCCAAGCCGCTTGGCAAGGTGCGGAAAGCCGCCATAGACCAGCCCCTCGATCACCAGAACGAGACCGATCGCAGCCAGAAAGTCCACCACGCGACTTTTTACTGCTGTGCAGCGCCTGGTGCGGCCGGATCTGTCGAGCCTGTGGTCGCGCCGCTGTCAGGTGCGGCGGGCGGCGGGGCGGGTGGCTGAGCCGAGGGCGCCTTGCCGCTGGCATCGCGGAAGAATTTGAAGAATTCCGAATCGGGTGAAAGCACCATCGTCGTGCCCTGCCCGTTGAGCGCCGCCACGTAAGCATTCATTGACCGATAGAACTCGAAGAACTCCGGATCCTTCTGGAACGCGGCCGCGAAGGTCGCATTGCGCTCCGCTTCGCCCTCGCCGCGCAGTATCTCCGATTGTCTCTGAGCCGTGGCGATCGTCTCCACCACCTCGCGATCGGCCTTGGCGCGGATGCCTTGCGCCGCCTCGCGGCCGCGCGCGCGCAGCCTCTCGGCTTCGGCAAGGCGTTCGGCCTTCATGCGGTCGTAGGTCTGCTGCGAGACCTCCGCGGTCAGATCGGTGCGGCGGATACGCACGTCGGCGATCTCCAGCCCGAGCGAGGCGGCGGCCGGCCGCAATTCCTTGCCCACCTCCGTCATCATGTCCACGCGGTCCTCGGACAGCGCAGATTCGAAGCCGCGCAAGCCGTAGACCCTGCGCAATGCCGCGTCTAGACGGGTCCTCAGCCGCTGCTCGGCGAGCGAGACCTGGCCCGATACCGCGGACCGGAACAGGCGGGGGTCCGAGATCTTGTAGACTAGGAAGGCGTCGACCTCGTAGAACTTGCCGCCCGAGACCTGGACGCGGATGTTGTCGAGGTCGAAGCGCAACAGCCGGTTCTCGATGATCTGCACCTGGTCGGCGTCGAAGAAGGAGAACGGCAGCTTGAAATAGATTCCCGGCTCGGACTTCACGTCGACGATCTCGCCGAAGCGCAACACGATCGCCTGCTCGCGCTGGTTGACCACGAAAACCGACGAATAGAGGAGGAACAGCGCGACCGCGACAATGACGACGATGATCGGAAGACGATTGCTCACGGGGTGCCTCCCTGGGTGGTAGTGGTCGCTGGCGGCCGCTGAACTTCAGGCAGAGGCAGGTAGGGAAGAACTCCCTGTGTGCCCTGCCCCCCCTCGACGATCACCTTGTTCGAGTCCTTGAAGACCTTCTCAAATGTCTCGAGGAAGAGACGCTTGCGGGTGACATCGGGGGCCTTGATGTATTCGTTGTAGACGGACAGAAAGCGCTGCGCCTCGCCGTCCGCCTCCTGCGCGACGCGGTTCTTGTAAGCGGCAGCGTCTTCGCGGATCTGTGAGGCTTCGCCGCGCGCCTGGCCGAGCTTCTGGTTGGAGTACTGGTTGGCCTCCTCCACAAAACGGTCCTCGTCCTGCTCGGCGCGCTGCACCTCGTCGAAGGCGTCTGCCACCTCGCGCGGCGGCGCGGCGTCCTCGATCGACAGGGCGTTCACCGTGAGTCCCGCCCCGTAGGTGTCCAGCGAATTCTGGATGATCCCGCGCACATCGTTGGCGATGCCTTGCCTGTTGTCGCGGAAGATATCCTGGGCTGGGTTGCGCCCCACGACCTCGCGCATGGCGCTCTCGGCCACCTGCCGCAGCATGTCGTCGGCATCGGAGACGTTAAATAGATAGGCGCGCGGATCGCTGACCTGATAGGCGACAGAGAACTGCACGTCGACGATGTTCTGGTCGCCGGAAAGCATCAGCCCGGAATTTCCGGGATCGCGCGTGCCGCCGCCGATATGGATGAGTTTTTCGGCCGTGTTGGCGATCTCGACCGTCTCGACCGGCCAGAACATGAAATGGAGCCCTGGCTCCGAGAATTCGCTCTTGGGCTTACCGAAAACCAGTTCGACGCCCACCTCGTCCGGCTGCACCGTGTAGATCGACTGAAACAGCCAGAAAGCGAACAGGACCAGGATTCCGGCCCCGATGACGGCCGTTCCATTACGTCCGCCGCCGGGCAGCACGCGCTTGAGCCGATCCTGGCCGCGGCGGATGATGTCCTCCAGATCGGGAGGGGAACCGGGAGACCCGCTCGGCCCGCGCGGACCCTGGCCCCAGGGGCCGCCGCCATTGCCGCCGCCGCCCCACGGACCGCCGCCGCCGCTCTGATTGTTCCAGGGCATGAAGTTCCTTTCATTGGCCGCGCCGTTGCCTGAGGCCGCGGTCGATTTTCAGGCCTTTATAGGTATCAGCCGACCTGCTTTCAACGCGCCGGTCGGGTGATCCGCCGAATTATGCCACTGAGCAGCACTTCGCCGCACCGGCACAGCGCGGGCTCATGTCGTAACCTCCTCGGGCGATCGACGACGGCGATACACCAGGAATCGCGTCGCATGGCTGTCCTTCTCGCCCGCTGGATGGTCCTCCGTGCTTACCGCTTCCCAGACCGCGGGATCGATCCGCGGAAAATACGTATCGCCCTCCGGGCTGGCCTGCACATATGTAATGTAAAGCCTATCGGAGACACTCATAGCCTGAGCATAGACCTGGCCGCCGCCGATGATACAGATTTCGTCCGCGCCCGCCATGCAGCGTCCCCGTATGCGCGCCAGCGTCAGCGCCTCGTCGAGCGAATGCACGACATCGGCTCCTTCCGCTCGGAAGCCGCGATGCCCGGTCATCACGATGTTCGGCCGCCCAGGCAGCGGCCGCCTGGGAAAGCTCTCCCAGGTCTTGCGGCCCATCACCAGCGGCTTGCCCATGGTCATTGCCTTGAAGCGCTTCATGTCGGTCGACAACCGCCAGGGCAGCCCGCCATCACGGCCGATCACGCCGTTCTCGGCGACGGCGGCGAAGAGCGCAATGTGCATCAGCCCTTGTTTTCCCGTGGCTGATTGTCCGGCGCAGCGCCCCCGGAACCGGCGGGCGGACTCGACTGCCCGGTCCCCGGGCTGGTCGTCGGTACGTCGCCGGGGGGCACCAAGTCCGGCATCTCGTATGGCGTCAGGATGAGGATCTTGAGATCCTTCTCCGGATAATAGTCCTTCGCGGTCATCTCGAAAGTCGTCGGTCCGGTCTTGCGCACATTGTCGCCGCAGAAGCTGACGACATTCTTCTCGTCGCCCTTGTCGACGGTCAGCTTGAAGTCGCCGATCGTGCCCAGCGCCCAGTTGCCGCCGGTGGTCAACACGTAGTCGAGCCGCTGTTCCATGAGGAGAGGATAACCTTCCGGACTGTCCTTCGCCGCCTTCAACACCGCCTGCTCGAAATCGCCATCGATGCAGTAGGCTTGCTTGTAATCGTCGTAGGTCCCGCCGAACTTGTTATCGAAGAAGAAGTTCAGACCCGCGGTGCCTCCGACGCTCGGCTTGTAGCGATGCGAGACCTTGACTTCCTTGCCCGCCGGGAAGCTCGCTTTCCACCAGTAGGTCGATCTCAGCGACCAGAGCGGCGTGCGCACCTTCTTCCAGCCTGCGCCATCGTCATATTCGTCGATGAAGATCAGCCCGCGGTTGATGAAGTCCCGGGCGGTCTCCCCGGACAGGTTTTCGAGCGCCTTGAACACAGGCTGCGCGAACGGATTGACGGGAACGTTGTTCGCCTTGAGGAAATCGCTCACGTCCACACCAACGGCGATGGCCTTCTGCTCGAGTTCCGGCTTCACGGCCTGTCCGTCGATCGTCACCTCGAAGCCGAGGAAATTGTCCGATTCCTCGTCCGGTATGGCAGGCCTGTCGTAGATCGATCCATCGATGTCCGGCATCGGGAAGGCCACGATCGCCTCGACGGCCTTATCGGTCTGGTTCTTGAAGACGTAGTCGACCGTCACCTTCTGCGGCGAGATATAAAGGTTCTCGCTCAGCATCGAGACCGCATCGGTCCGCGACATGATGATGCCGCCCGTGCCGAGCTCGGCAACCGAGTCATTGGCAAGAGCCGGCCCGGCGGCGAGAACGCCGCAAACCGCAATCAATCGTCCAAGCATTTCGTTGTCTCCGCCGATCCCTAACCCGAGACGTCTTATTCCACGGCCCCCGCCCACGCAAAGCCGCTGCGGCATCGAATTCAAGATTTGCGGCGCTTTTCCGGCCTGTTGCGACCGGGACCGCTATCAAGCAGATCAGCGCACCTTCTTGCGGCCTGCCCGCGTTGCGGTTGCCGGGTCGTTTTGATCATCGCGCCAGGTCGGATGCGTAAAATGGATGACGAAGTCGCCGTTATATGAGGCGACGGCCTCGTCGAATGCGAGGGTCCCGATCTTGCGCCAGTTCCTGAAGGTGCGCCGTTCCCCACCGGGAGCCCGTGCGTTTCGCCTTCCTGGAATTCTCGGCTGTCGGTTGTCAACGCGGAAGCGCATGAAGGTCGGCGCACGCGTCGGCTCCGCCGACGGCTTGGCGAGCTCGGCGATGGGATAGAGTTGCCGGATGCAGGGTTTGCGGTCCACGATGCCGAACAGGATTCCGGTGACCAGCAGGATCGGCGCGCCGAACCCACGCCGCCATATAGTCGTATCCGGAGCGTTCCGAAGTTCGGCATCGTTGATGTAGTCGGTGTAGTCGCCGCCGATGTCCTGTTGGGTGATGAAGTTCGCTGTGCGCAGAGGGGCCGTGTGCTCGCGCTCGACGGTCGGAAATAGCTTTCCAACCATCGACAGGGAACGCACCCGACCGCGCCTGGTTTGCCTGCAACATGTGGAATAGCGCGCTAGCGCCAACGCCCGGCTGCCTTTCCGAAAGTAACCGGAGTAACCCGTTTCCTCAGAGATGCTCCAGGTCCCTGTCAAGCAAATGCCGTTAGGGTGCAGCAGGCGCCGGTAGCCCCTCAAGTCAGATCCCCAGCGCAAATCCGCCGAAGAATCGACCGCACGCGCGCTTGCCTCGCGAAACGCGTAGGGCCGGCCGAGCGGCAATATTCCCTGGAGCACACCGCCCAACGTAACCCGATATTCGGGCATCTGCGCATTAGCGGCCCTGCCCCATACTTCCTGGTACGGATTTGCGAACAATGCCTCCCTGACAACCGCAAACCGTGAGCCCGCATAGGCCGCGTCCTCGGACGAGAAGGCCTCGTTGTAAGGCGCCTCGCTGCTCATCGCGGACCTCCCTTTCCACGGGCAAACGCTCTTGGAAACCGGTCAGACTTGCCTCCATCGCAGGTCGCTGCCGCCCTCCACCCGGTTTCTGCAGAGGGAAATGTCTAGCGCGCATCGGACAGGCCGATTTCCATCCCTTTGCGCATTATTCTACTGCAATCTCATCCGAAATATTTACAAGAAAGCTCCGTTCAGCTTCCCTATGGAAGGCTAAAATGATAAAATCAAGGAGCAGTTACAGTTAAATATCAAGTAATTTTGGAAGCGTAGTGCCATCTTGGGGGAACGCCGATGCGATGCCGCCTTGCTGCTTCTTTCATGCAACTGCTGTCAACGGTGAGACGCCGATGTCACGTCCGCGTCGCCGAACCCGCCGGGCGAGGCAGTCTCTGGAGGCTGACGGTGCTTGGCCTCTTTTTCATTGCGGTGGGGATCGAGCTTTCGCCAACCCGAGCGTCCGACCATGCCGACCCGGTCGCCCTGGTATATCCCGAAGCGAACATAACGGACCTGTTCTTCTTTCCGCAGGGCGACCGAATGATTCTGGTCTTCGACGTCAGGCGAGCGCTCAGAAATCCAAAACCCTACAATCTCGAGCCCTTCCTGTTCGAGATCAACATGGATTTCACCACGCCGCTCGCCTTCGACAGTGCCGAGGATCGCGCCCGCTATGGCGGCACTGTCACGCAACCCGAGAAGATTCACCCGGACGCCACGATCAAGTTGCGCCTTAATAACGACGCGACGCTGAAGGAGGCGTCCTTCGTGGGATTGACCGATACCGACAAGATCGAAACATTCGTCGGCGTGCGCGACGATCCGTTCGTCTTCCCACGCTTCTTCGACCGGAACACGATTGCGACGGTCATGAGCATACCAATGACCTCCTTTCCCGCCGGGCAACGCGATTTCATCCTTTGGTCAACGGCCTCCAAGGACGGCGAGGTGATCGACTACGTCGGGCGCTCCCTGCGCACCCAACTGCCGAGATTTGGCTTCCTGAACGCCTTTCCGCCCAGCGAGCACGTTAAACAGCTCATGGAGGAGAAGGAGTTCTGGGACGGCATCTACAACTTCCTCCGCAACAAGCGGGAGGCCTGGCCGAAGGCGTTTGCAGATTTGATCCAGTTCACGTTCCAGATCCGGCCATACGATCTGGCGCCCGATGTGATGATATACAGCAACCGCTTCTCGCCAGGCTATCCGAACGGACGTCTGCTGACAGATGACGTCGTCGCCCAGACCTGCGCGACGGGTGACTGCCTTCTGCAGGAAATCTCATTCATCGAGGCAAAGAAAGGCGTGTGGCCTCGTGCCACCGTCAATGACAAGCCGCTTCTCGACCAATGGCCACTTCTCGCCGAGCAATGGCCCGACCAGCCTGAAGCGGCGCCGCCAACCGCAAGCATCTGGCCTTATGTCATCGCCGCCCTGATCGTCGTCGCACTCGTTTTCTGGGCGTTGGTGGAAATCATCCGGCGGCTGGGTGTTTGGTTGTGGCATCGCCTGCGACCCAAGTCCGTGGCCGCCGCGTAACGGCGGCCGCACCTGCCATCGTGCAGTCCATCGGCAAGTACGCCCTGCGCTGGTTTCTGCTGACCGCGGCGCTGTGGTGCGTCCCTGCTCCAGCTCATGACTTCTGGGTCGAGCCGTCGCCATTCCGGCCATTGCCGGGTGCGACCGTCAAGGTCTCGTTGCGTGTGGGGCAGGATTTCGTCGGAGATCCGGTGCCATATATGTCTGGCGCCATCGACCAGTTCTTCGTACGGCAAGACGGCGAGGATCGCACGATCTCCGGTTCGGATGGACTCGAGCCCGCCGGATTCCTGCGCGCGGCGGGAAATTCGACTGCTGTTATCGCCTATAGCAGCGCGGGCTCCTTTGTCGAATTGCCGGCCGACCGGTTCGAAGCCTATCTCAAGCAATATGGCCTCGATGACATCATCGCGGAGCGGGCTCGCCGCGGCGAAAGTCTGGAGCCAGGACGTGAGCGCTTCTATCGCTATGCGAAGGCGCTGTTGACTGGTGCCGAGCCCTCGCCTGCGGTCGTAAAACCTATTCCTTTCGCCTATGAGATCGTGCCCGACGAAGATCCGACCGCGCGTTTTGGCGTGTTTCGCGGTCATGTCCTTTATGACCAGCAGCCCCTCGCCAATGCGCTGGTCGAAGCGCTCTTCAAAGACGAACCTTCCGTGCGACTCTCCGCACGCAGCGACGCGCAAGGTGAATTCTCGCTGATGCTTCCGCAGGCAGGCGTCTGGTTGATCAAATCGGTCCACATGGAGCGGGCCGGCTTCTTCTCCGACGGAGATTGGGAGAGTTCATGGGCATCGCTCCCGCGTCGTCATCCCGGCCTCGGCGGCGATCGCCGCCACCGGGCTGTTCTGGACCGTCCAGCGCGTGTTCGTATCGTAGCGCAAAGGACACGTTCCACCAACGTGAGCACTTCGAGAAGTCCTGAGCGGGTCGCTTAGAAAATGGCTCTCCCGGCGCATTCGCCGAGGGACCTGTAGCTTTCCCACTGATCGTCGTCGAAGAACTGGTCCACGGTCGACTCGTTGGGAAAGGTAGGATGCATCGTCGCGTAGTTTCTCACGTCTGCGCGGATCTTCGGAGCCAGATTGGCCTTGATGAGCACAAGCCAACTGCTCTTGCCCGCTTGATTGGCTTTGTCCGGCTGGTCAGCATAGCAGATCCGCGCAAGGGCTGCGCAATACGGACCATCGCGCTTGATGCCGTCGAGCCCACCAAGCGTCTCGGGATGAGTGACCAGCTTCTTGATCCAGGCGGGGATCGTCGCCGGCGCGGCGGCCGCATCGAAGCCTGTCCAGGCGTTCGCGCCCGGAATGGCTGGGCCGGGGTCGAGCCAGACGAGCTCGGCCCCGAAGTCGAGGCGCACCTGCCGCATGAGGATGGCAAGGTCATCCATTTCATACCGCTCGTCCTGGCCGGCATCGACGGCGATGATGAACGGCAGCCTGCGCCGGATGAGCTCGTACAGACCGGTATTGTCGAAATGCCCACCATCGCTCAGGTACCAACGCTTGGCGGACGGCCCTTCGAAGTAGCCGCGCCATTCGTTGAGGAGCATCGCCTGAACCGCGAAAATCGCTGACGGCAGCGACTTTACGCGCCGCCAGAGATTGGGTGGATAACGTCCAGGCCGCGCTGCTGGCTTGATCCCGCTGTCCCACCAATAACCAAGGCGAACGTTGAGCAGCCCGAGCAGGAGGGACATAGGCAGGCTGCTTTTTCGTCCGGCTCCCGTCGACAACGAAGCCGCGGATATCGCAATCCAGCGTCCGAGGGTCAATTGCTCGACCGTCGCCTTTTCGCTGTCGGACCGAGCCACCACGTGGAACTTGTGGGGATCGGGGTCGACCGGCAGCGCCCGGACCTCGACTCGGTTCCCCGGCAGGTCAGCCGTACGCGGCTCCCAAAGCGCGTGATACTGTCGGCCCACGCTTATCCCACCCGGTCCGACGCACATCGGCAGACCTTTATTCTGGCGAAGCTGGCGTCCCGAAATGTGATCGACGGTCTGGTTGACGCAGACGGTGATGAGATGCAGCGGTCCGCCGCTCTTCTCGGGATGATATTCGCCGAACGAGGCGTCGTCATTCACGTCCGAAACCTGGATCGGAATTGGCGAAGCGGTTCCGGCGGGATGGACGCGAAGGTCGTTTGATGCGCCCAGGAACGTCCGGGTGAGCTTCTGGGTAAGTTGCTGCTGCAAGGAGGACAGGTTGAGGAAGTTCAGCGCGCGACCCAGTGCGAGCGATGTCAGCAGCGCTGCTACGAGCACCCAGATGCCGATCTGATAGCTTCTGGCGAACGCGGCGTGCGCAAGCACATCGACGGCAAAGAACAGCAGGAGGGCGAGCGAGAACGCGAGAATATTGAGCGCGATCTTGCTCGCTCCGATGCCGATCTGCTCCGCCGTCTGCGCGACACGGCCAGGGATCAGGGCAACGGCAAGGCTGCGAATAAACGGCAGGAGCGGCGAGGCGATCAGCAATGAAGCTGCCATGACAGGCACGACCGGTCTGGTCGAGGCAACACGAGCCACGGAATCGACGACGACGAACACGACCGATGCAGCAAAGATCAGCAGCACGCTGCCGAGCGCGCGGGCCAGGCGGTTGCGATAAAGGGTCGTAAAGCCGCGATCGAACTTGTCCGACGGAGCGCGCCAGCGCACGCCTTCCTGCCAGAGCCAGGACAGCAGCAGCACGCCTATCGCGACCGGCCCCCAGCCGCTGAGCCCGGCGATACCGGTAGCAGCGACCGCGCAGCCCAGGAGCACCGCCCAGAACAGCACGCCAAACGCCGGATATGACCACCTCGAGCGCGTCCCCGGCGTCAGCCAATAGCCGACGGCAAGCGGTAGCACGGCCACCAGTAGCAAGGTGGCCGGTATCCGCCACCACGGGGAGACGGCGATGCCAGCCACTGTCCAATCAGCGCCGGACGGGAATACATAGTCGGAAATCCACCGCAGCGACCCAAGCGCACCCAGGAACAGCGCGCCGACGCAGAAAAGCACGGCTGCGAGATTTCTTGCGAAGACGGCAAGATTCGTCTCGAGATCGGATCGGCCCGCCCCGCCGAGGTAATCGGCGTGTCGCCGCAGCCACCAGAGCTCCGGCGAGCCCGCGTCTCCCAGAATCGCCTCGACGCGCTCTGCCCTGTCCGCGATGTCGGAGGACGTCCGCGTATAGAGGCGTCCCAGGAAGCCTCCGATATAGCCGCCTCCCGAGATGGTCGAGAGGAAGTCGATGCGCCGCAAAAGCTTTGTGGCGGCCAGCGCCTGCAAAACGCCGAGGCAATAGGTGGCGCTGCGGATACCGCCGCCGGACAGCGCCAGTCCGATGCAATCCTGTGGCAGCATCGTATGCGCGGACGTGCTCGAATTCCGCTTCTCGCCGATCAGGTCGCGGCGCTCGTAGATCGCCGTTGCTTCAAGCTGTTCGAGTGCGCTGGGATATGCCGAGGAATCCGCCAGGATCGTGTCCGCCGCCTTCTCGCTGATCATGAACACGGGCGTGACGATGAAATATCCGGGAATCCGCGGAAACACCGAGGCGTCGACGACGCGAAGCCCGTCGACGCCGTGAACCTTGAAGCGGCTGTCGAGCACGGCATGCTTGTCTTTCAACGTCTTGACGTCGGCTTGCCACCGATCCTTGCCGATCCGGCACGTGCCGCAGGCGTGGTGCCCCCAGGCCTCGTCCTGCACCCACTTCCTGAGATCGTCGGAGCCATCGGGTTTATCGCCTGGCTGAATCTCGGCTTTCATTCCTTTGATTTTGCCATTGATCTCGCGCATGCGCTGCACCGTTTCGCACAGCGCATCGATGTCGGACACGTACCCGGGCGGACCCTCCGAGAACGAATGGAAGTTTATGTCGGGCACGTCGAACGGGTCGATCGAGCGCAGGTTCACGGTGCCAAGATTGTTGTCCGTGTAGGCCTTCAGGATCACCCAGGTCCAAAGATTGCGCTGGTCCTGGCCCGCGCCCTTGGTCCTCCACAGCAGTTCGTTCGACCAGTTCCAGTAATATCCGCGGAAAGCCGCCGGAACGCCAAAGACGAAAAGGTCGGGGTTCACTTTGTTCTTGTTGACCGACGACGAGAGCAACATCGCCAATGCGCCGCCATTCGTTCCATAGAGCCCGGTCTTGTCCGCCAGCCACTTGGCGCGCACAGGGTCGTTGCCGTCTCCGGGCTTGAAAGTGACGCCCTTCAGCGTGGAGAATTCGTTCTGCATTTCGGCGATGACGCTGACCTCATAGCGATCCTGAAGGTTCAGGCCGACGCCAGGGAGGTCGATGACCGGGGCGATCTCCTTTCCCTGACCATCGCGAGGCCCGCTGATGTTGAGGGCTTTCAGCTTCCGGGCGTCGCCGATCCCGCTGAGCATCAGGAGCTGAGGGCTATTGAACGATCCTCCCGAGACGATGACCTCCCGGCATGCGAAATACTGTGCCGTATTTCCTTGCACCGCCCCGGCGTTCTGTCTGCTCGCCTTGTACAAATATTTCCCGTGCATGACCTCGACGCCGACGGCCCGCGGTGCGGCATCCTTCCTGTCCTTGGCAAAGATGAGACGGGTCGCATGTGCTCCCGTCATCAGCACCAGGCGGTCGGGATGATCCTCGGCGACCTTCAGAAGCCATTCGCGCAGGCCGGAACGCTGCTTGCCGTCGGTTCCGATCGAGATCAGCGAGAGGCGGGTGCGTTTGACGTACTCTTCGCGCTCCTCACGACCGACACTCCGGCCGACGGGAACGTTGGGATCGAGAAACTGAATGATCTGAAAACGGCCGATCGCGCGCCCAACGGCCGAGCCCTCGCCCGCCAGGGCCGACCAGGCGACGTTGATCAGCAGCCGCACGAAGGTCCAGTCGCCGCGCGCGATGCTCGCTATCACGATCGGATCGATGAAGCTTGTTGGCTGCCAGCCTTTGAAACCGTGACCGTTGGGATCGAGCTGGCGACGGGGATTGATTTGCGTGGCGATCCACTGCACCAACCTCAGGACGCCGCCGAGGAAGCGACCGAAATAGCCCTTGTAGACATTGTAATACAGGCACTTCTCAATCTTCGGAAAGTATCCCTGCATGTTTTCCGAACGCCATGAGTCGTCGCCCGTCAACCTGGCCATGTCGTCCCAATCCGAATCGTTGGGGCGTATAACGATCATTGCGTGATGGGAGGTGCAGCCCCCGAGCGCGGCCGCCCGGGGGTAGAAGATGCCGCCCTTGCCTGGCTCACCTTTCGTTGAGGGATCCTTGTCCTGGCAATATTTGGAATCGGCGGACTGGAGGCCGGGGTCGTCATAGTGACGGACCGAAAAATCCCAGCTTGTCACCGCGTCTTCGGTGGCGGCGCCATTATAAGCGGGGATATTGTAGACTTCGGCCAGCTTGTTGTCTTTGGTCGGATCGAGCCCGGCCTCGATGACGAGCACGCGCCGGCCGCTCAAGGCAAGACGCGCGGCAAGCGGGCCGCCTCCCGCGCCAGAACCGACGACGATGTAGTCGAACGGCGTCGATGCTATATCGCTCGACTGCTGGATGGCCGCGTTCCACTGAGCCTGCTGAGAATCCTTTGCCATAGCTCGATCGGCCTCCAGCTCCTTGGAGATCAGAAGGTCTTCAGGTATGCCTTGAGTTGCGTCTTTTGCTCGTCGGTCAACGACTCGGCGAACCAGTGCCCGCGATCCAGTACGAAGTCCGGGCACTTGCTGGCCCGCATCAGGGCACCGGCGGCTTCTTCCTGGAACGCCTGCCACGCCTCTCCATCCGGCAGCGAGTCCTTGCGGATGCGCAGGATGCCCCGCGTCATGCCGAACGCCGCGTCCAGCAGATCGCCGGTCGGCGCCTCCGGATTGATGTTCATGATGAGGTTCACCGGCGTGCCAGTGGGTATTGGACCGACCCTCAGATCGCCCAGCTTGCCGTCGATGAAGGCGTTTGCCTGCATCATCGCGAATAAGGCCAGGGCACTCAGCACCAGGAACACGGCCCTGCCGGCCAATTTATTGTGCACGACAAACCAGAACAGCACCGCTGCGCCGGCCGCAATCGCGGGGACCAGCCAGAGCGCCGGATAGACCTTGTCGATGCGGCTCAGATAAAGCAGCAGCGCCGAAAAAACGGCAATGAGCGCGAACAGGAACCCCGCATGCCGCGCCCGTCCTACGAATAGGAGCACCAGCGACACTGCGGCCAGTCCAGCCCATAGATAGGTCGTAAGGAACGAGGTCCAGAAGGGACCGATCACCCCGTTGACGAGCGGCTGGATGAAAGGCGCGGGGAAGTCGATCGAGCTCGGTTGGGTCGTGCGGAAGATGAAGCCCTTGTCGTCCTTCGCCAACGCCATCGTCGCCCTGAGGTCGCCAGGTCGGCGCTCTGAAATCGACTCGCGTTGATTGTTCCAGAGGATCTTGTCTATGCCGTCGTCGAAGGCGGCCAGACGGCCGTTGATCGACGGATCGCCGGTGTATTTGCCAAGCGAATTGTTGTGAAGATAGGGTCCGGTCGCCCACAGGCTGATGAGCGAGGCCGGCCGGTAATATCCCGGCCCGCCGGCCGGAGGGGTGTAGGAGTCATTGTTGCCCCATGGATCGGCCATCTCGCCGGAGAAGGGATTGAAGAAACGCACTTCGCCCACCGCCGGCAGCGACTTGTAGTCCTCCGACGAGAAGTTGTCCCATATCTGCCCGCGCATCGCGTTAGTGCCGACCGCACGGCCGGAATTGGTTCCAACCAGCGTTATCGGCACGCGGATGTCCGTCGACAGGAAATTGTCCTTGATGAACGGGTCCGACGGACCCAGGGGCTCGTTGGCAAGCTTGCTGATCTGCTTCACATATTCGCCATACGCGCTGCTCTTCTGGAACTCCGCCCATTCCGCGAAATCCATCGGCAGGGTCAGGGTTGGCGCAGCACCCGGCTCGAGCGTCTGCTTCGCCCAGGCGCGCGAGAAGCTCAGCGTAAAGCCGGGCGGCTGCTTGCTCGAATGACAGATCGCGCAGTTCTGGATGAATACGGCGCGGCCTTTTCCCGCCGCGTCGCGCTCAGCCTCGACGATGGGCCTGCCGACATCCGTGTCGGCCAGATGCATGGGCTGGGTGACATGTTCGCCGGTTTGCGGGTTCTTGTAAGTGAAGAACGCCGCCAGATACGGGATTCGGTACTTGTCGGCCGTGCGCCAGTAGACCGAATTCTTGAGGGCCGTCGCGACCGCGAAGGGGCGCTGCGGCTTGAACCCGACCACGGTGTTGTGCAGGCGCTTCCACTCCTCGGAATAGGCGCCGATGTTCAGATAGACGCGCGACAAGGCCCCGAAGACTCCCACGCTGTCCGCCCCATCCAGGAGCACGCGAGGCGTGTGTCTGGGATTTGCGCCCGGCTGCGGGTCTTCGACGTGAGGTATTAGCAGGCTGGACGCGCTCTGCTCTTCCGGCGGGTTGAGCTTGGCGCGGTCAAGACGCGCCGGCACGTCGAAAATCGCGGTGATCGTGTTGGAATTGTTGATGTGGTCGGTGCTGACCAGCGAGGTGTCGATGGTGCCCGGCTGCTGGCTGGCAAGGAACTGGTACAAGAAGCTGTCAGGCTTCTTCAGATTGGTGAAGGTCGCGACCGGGTTCCAATATTGGTCGCCGATCGTGGTCGAGAGGTTCGACCATTGCGGCTCCTCGGGATTGGCTGGCGGATTGAGCGGATGCGGCGAAATGTGGCAGAAGCCGCACGACATGCTTACTCGGAACGGGCGCACCAGAGTGGGGTCGGCGTTGATCGACTGGTCGGTGTAGTAGGCGTCGCCTTTGTCCTCGACCTGCATTTTCCAATAGGCGCGAGCCCGTTTCGCTGCGTCGGTGTTCCCGAAGAAATCTGGATTGGGGAAAAGCCGTAGCCCGACGATGCCGCTCGGATAGCCGTAGATCGTCGCATCGAGCCCATCGTCGGGCAGTTGGGCGATGATCTCGTCATAATTATACGTGTCAGGACCACCCGGCGTGAACAGCTTGAAGTCCTTATGGCTTTCCGGCAGTGCCGGCCGGACCGCGGGCGCCTTTGTTCGGGAATCTATGTCGTCAGGCGGGGGCTGCAGCTTGATCTTGTCGCCATCGGCCTCGTCGATGTAGAGCCCGAGGATCTTCTTGGTTTTCTGCCCTTTCATTCCAGGCTGATTGATGAGGCCCATTTTCGAAAAGCGCTCACCGCGCTCGCGCGCTCGCGAGTCTATGAGAATGAGGAAATCGGCCAGCCCGTAGCCGTGCTGCTGGACCCAGTCCCAAAAGACCTCATTGCCCTCGCCCCAAAGAATCCAGGTGTTCTTGCCGCGAATCGCGTCGCGTGCGTGCGGCGGCACCACCGTTCCATCGGAATAGACGAATCGGTGCGGCTTCCCGTCCGGGCCAGCTACCATGTCGACTTCGCTGAAGACATCGCGCTGCTCGGCCGGAAAGCACTGTTCTGTCCGGGGGCTGATCGGCGTACCCGCCTCGGTCATGTCGCCCTGCGCCCCGTCTGGCGGAGCAGAAATATCGAGCTGGTTCGGTTCGGCATCCCACCCCGGCTGCGACAGCGGGGTCAGCGACGCCGCGGGATAGTCGGACGGGTCGGCTGCTGCGGTAGAGAGCGGCGCCATCGATCCCGCCAGCGTCACGGATGCTCCGCACAACGCTCCGGCGAAAGCCAATTTGATGCGCCGGACCTTCGAATCAGCCAGATGAAGCAACGCAGCCTCCCCCGCCGAAAAGCCTATTCCGTTCTTCCTGGCCTCGGGTGAAACAATAATTTAACCACGCCCGAGGCCGGCTTAAGCGAATCCTGAGCACCACCTGGACCGATACACGTCAAAATTCGACAGTCTTAGCAACCTCCAACGTCAAAATACTAGCTCTGCGCCTGCGGAGTCAGTCGCGGCACTTAACCATATAGCAGTTTTAAAGAAGACACACACTTATTTAGTTCATTTAGGGCAGATAACGCCGGCAATGGCAAGTAAATTATTGCGGCCTATTGCGGAGCCGTATCCAGCTTCATTGTCGCAACGGTGTTGCCCGGCCTAGCTGAGATGGAACAAGCCCCGATCGCTTCTTCCATGCAGCGTCGAGTTCGATCCGCTGCCGCTTTGGCCGCGCATGGCCGGGCAATCCGCTGCCGCTTTGGCCGCGCATGGTGGGGGCAATAATGCGCGGCCAGGATCGAGCACAGTAGATGGCAAAGCCGACCGGTCGTTCTTCGCCACGCACCATCGTAACCATCGGCACGGACGATGCGATCGAGCTTGCGCGGCGCCGAACAACGGCGTCGGCCGTCAGACGGTCAAAGGTGGCGGCCGGAAATCAAGTCCAGCGTCGAGCGGGCACCCACAACCCTTGGGTGTTGTCACTCTCCGGTGTTGCCGATGCCGAGATGCCCGATCATTTCGTTCCATTCGCGCTGAGTGAGCCCGCTCGTTGCTTGCGTAACGTTCTCTCCCGCAATCATCCGTTTCACGACGGCGACGGCGGTCCGAGAAAGGCTCAGCGACTCCATCCGGTACTCCAGAAAAGCCTCATGGCAGATCGGCACCCATTTCTCGGTGATGCCCATGATTACATCCGCGTAAGCCCTGATTTCATATTGGGCATGAGAGTCTGCTCTAAGCTTGAGAAAGTGGAACAGGTTATGGAGGTCTATTTTCCAATACCACTGAGTATACGTGTTCAGCGTCAGGTTCATGCGCGCCAGCTCTCTTGCAAGGCCGCTTCTCTCCGGATCGACGGGCCCGCCATCGCGTTCGTTCAGCATCCAGGAGTAATCTTCATAGTTGCGGATGGCATCCTGACGCAGAAGGTCGAGCACCTTCGAGGCCTCTTCTCCTTCGAGAATGCGGCCGCGACCCTGGCGATTGCTCGTCGATTGCGCAGCGAGCTGTTCCGGCCCTGGAAGATAAAACTCCTCGTCCATCACGGAATATCGCGCCGAGTATTCGTTGACGCTGGCGGTACGGTGCCGGATCCACTGGCGCGCCACGAATATCGGCAGCTTGACGTGGAACTTTATTGAGCACATTTCGAACGGGGTCGTGTGAAAGTGCCGCATGAGGTATCGGATCAGCCCTCGATCCTCGCTCACTTTCTTCGTTCCGCGTCCGTAGGAGACCCTGGCGGCCTGAACCACCGCAGCGTCATCTCCCATATAGTCGATCACCCGGACAAAACCGTGATCCAGCACCGGCAGCGCTTCGAACAATAGCGGCTCCAGTTCCGGAACGGTCGCCCGGCGCGTCTGGAATGTGACAGCGCGGCCAGCACCGATTTCGTCGTCCGCAGCATCGGTTTTCGTTGCAAGGGCTCGTTCAAGGCTCATCTTGGCGGATATCCATGAAAGGTGATGATCTGGTGGAGCGCGCATACCTGCGGCCGATTCGTCACGGGTCGCAGCATAGGCGCAAGCCGGCCCGGATGAAACGGGATAGCGCATATCTGCTCGTGAAAGCTGTTGATGGGCGGCTGCCGTAAGGCTTTCATTTTGTGACGGCAATCCCTATATTCGAGCCGTCAGCTTGCTGACTATGGCGATAAACGGCCGATGCAATAAGCCATTCGGACCCGGGGGCGGTACCCGGCGCCTCCACCAAGAACCGCCGCAGCTTGCAAAGCAAGCGAGGGCGGCTCTTGATGGGGGCGAAATAGGATCGACGAGGGTGTAAAGATCGGACTTTTGCCCGGCATTGTACCACCGTTATCGGGCTAAACTTATAGTTGCCAACGACAACTATGCTGAGGCACGTCTCGCTGCTTAACGCGGCGCGATAGTCTCGAATCAAGCCCTAGGGGTTAGCACTTCTAGGCGGGGTTCGGAGGCACCTGGCAACAGAAGCCTCCACTTCATTTTTTGTATCTGAAGGCCATTCTTGTCCCGCAAAGGGACGGCCCTCGCAAAGGGCAGTGATCCAATACCCGCTAAACACGAAAAAGCCGTGCCGTTCGGTCCTTTACGATTCGCTGTGGTTTTTCTGACAAATTTGTCGGAATAGACTGCGTTTTTCATACGCAGCAGCACGACTTTTGGGCCGAGGAGATAAGATGGCAGCAGATCATGAATTCGGCAACCTTTCAACTGACCTTAAGTTATCACTTGTCGAAGGATACTTGCGAGCATTTACACAGGCCCTCCAATCCAAGTTCCCCGAACTATGGTATATAGACGCTTTTGCTGGAACCGGAGAGCGTACGGTAAAGATAGCGGGTGCCGCGGCCACAGTTATGTTCCCGGCAATCGATGAGCGCATTGAGCGTCGACGTGGCTCGGCACGCATAGCGCTTGACGTATCGCCGCCCTTCAGCCGCTACATCTTCATGGATAAGAAAAAGCGCCACTGCGCCGCATTAAATGAGTTAGCGAAAGAGTATCCCGGCCGGTCGATCGACATCGTTCGCGGCGATGCCAATGCAGCAATCCAGGCAGAGCTTGCTGCACAACGCTGGGTAGGGAAACGGGCCGTCATGTTCTTGGACCCATATGGCATGGACGTCGCCTGGTCGACGCTGGAAGCAATCCGGAAGACAGAAGCGATAGACGTTTGGTATCTCGTTTCTCTTGCGGGAATGTTTCGGCAAGCGACGCATGATCCCCGAAACCTCACTCCTGAGAAGCGCACGGCCCTCACGCGCATGCTTGGTACCGACGAATGGGAAGACGCTTGGTATAGACGCGAACGGAGCACGGACATGCTCGGGCAGGTCGACGAAATCCATCAACGTATTGCTGATGTCGCGGCGATGGAACATTTTGTGGGCAAGCGCCTCGCCGATCTATTTCCCAAGGTCTTGCCGCCCCGGCGTCTTCGCAATGATCGCGGCGTTCCGATGTTTTCCCTATTTCTCGCAATATCCAATCCCGAGCCGAAAGCCATCGGATTGGCCACAAGGATAGGAAACCACATCCTCAAGGCATCGATGGAGCCGGCATCTCGTCGTAGACCCGGCCGTTGAGCGCGGCGAGCGCCGCCGCAATGCGCGCGACCTCCGCTCGCATGCCGGCGCGCAAAAAACGCCACAGCCACGGCAGCAGGTTCGGCGCATGGCGCGGCCGGATCGCCAGCGGTCCGAGCGGATCGACGAGCCAGCCCGGCACTTTCCAGATGAGCCCGGGAACCGACGCCGGAACGACCTCGGTGACCGCGATGCCGCCGGCGTTGCCGAACGACGCCTTGTCGCCCGCGGGATCGCGATCGATCACCGTGACGCTCATACCCGCCGCGCGCAGG
>Ga0081539_10001498_pt1 | contig 39469 bp, 44 predicted proteins | sample TabmetS4T2R2_FD_71023 | JGI IMG/M metagenome (GOLD analysis project Ga0081539, IMG submission 71023) | Tabebuia heterophylla rhizosphere microbial communities from the University of Puerto Rico - S4T2R2 | ecosystem: Host-associated > Plants > Roots > Rhizosphere ... | reverse complement strand
GCGTCGGCCTGGCCGATGATGAAGCGGTCGAGCTCGGAAACGATCTCGCGGGGAGAGAAATTGGTCATGCGTTGCGTACCATCAGAAGCGCGATGCCGTCGGGCGTGTCGACTAGTCTGTCACGGACAAAACCGGCTTTTTCATAGGCACGGATCGCGCGTGCATTGTCGGGATCGGGATCAGTCACCACCCGTGGCGTGCCATGCGCCAGCAAAGCGTCGGTGAACGCACGAATAAAGGCAGAGCCGTGGCCGCAATTGATCATGTCGGCCTCGCCGATCATCTGGTCGATGCCACGCGCGCCGTCCGGTTGCGGACCGAAGCCGGTGTTCCATTCGGTCATCTGGTAGCACTGCAGATACCCAAACGGTTGGTTCTCGCGCGCGACGATGTACTGATCCATGGCGGGATGCGTCATGTCCTCGCTCACCAGGCCGAACTGCTCGTCCGGGTCGCCCCACCATTCCTTGACATGCGGTTGCGTGAGCCACTGCCGCACCAAAGTCAGATCGGCGGCCGTCATCGGGCGAAACTGATATTGCGACGCCATCAGGCGGCCTTGCGTCCCGATTCCGAAGTTCGCCATGCTTTGCAGCCCGCTCCTATGCGAACTTCGGAATCGAAGGGCACTAGATCGTCTCGATCGTGACGTTGCGGTTGGTGTAGACGCAAATGTCGGCCGCAATGTCGAGCGAGCGACGCACGATGGTTTCAGCGTCGAGCTCCGTGCCGGCGAGCGCGCGCGCCGCGGCGAGCGCGTAGTTGCCGCCCGAGCCGATGCCCATCACGCCGGCTTCCGGCTCGAGCACGTCGCCGGTACCGGTCAGTACGAGCGAGACGTCCTTGTCGGCGACGATCATCATCGCCTCGAGCCGGCGCAAATAGCGATCGGTGCGCCAGTCCTTGGCGAGCTCGACGGCCGCGCGCATCAGCTGGCCCGGATACTGTTCGAGCTTGGCCTCCAGCCGCTCGAACAACGTGAATGCGTCCGCGGTCGCGCCGGCGAAGCCGCCGATCACGTCGCCTTTGGCGAGGCGGCGCACCTTGCGGGCGTTGGCTTTCACGATTGTCTGGCCGATCGACACCTGTCCGTCGCCGCCGATGACGACGCTGCCGCTCTTGCGGACCGTGAGGATGGTTGTGCCGTGCCAGAGATCAGGGGATGCGGGTTGCATGAGAAGGCTGATGTAGGCACTTCGCCGCGGGGGCGCAATCGCCGGCTTGGCGCCTCTGCCGGGCACGCCAGGCCGACTTTATGGCCGGTTCGCCCGCCTTGGCTTATTGCGGAGCGCGCCTTAACGCTGTGGCGACCCTACGCGCCGCGACGAGCGGCGCCGGGTAGCCGAGCCGCAGCGCGCCTGTTAAAAGGCGCCGCTCCACCAAGGCAGCCCCATGCGCAAGGCATCGATCAAGCGGAAGACCAAGGAAACCGACGTCGAGGTCGAGGTGAACCTCGACGGCGCCGGGGTGTCGCAGATTGCGACCGGCATCGGCTTCTTCGACCACATGCTCGACCTGCTGGCGCGGCATTCGCGCATCGACATCACCGTCAAGGCGACGGGCGATCTGCATATCGATCACCATCACACCACCGAGGATGTCGGCATCGCGCTTGGCCAGGCGGTGAAACAGGCGCTCGGCGACATGAAGGGCATCACGCGCTATGCCAGCGTGCATATGCCGATGGACGAGGCGCTGACCCGCGTCGCGCTCGATATTTCGGGCCGGCCGTTTCTGGTGTTCAAGGCGCAGTTCAGCCGCGACAAGGTCGGCGCCTTCGACACCGAGCTGGTGCAGGAGTGGTTCCAGGCCTTCGCGATGAATGCCGGGGTGACGCTGCACGTCGAGACATTGTACGGGACCAACGACCACCATATTTCGGAATCATGCTTCAAGGGACTGGCGCGCGCGTTGCGCGCCGCGGTCGCGATCGATCCGCGTGCGGCGGGCGAAGTCCCGTCGACCAAGGGCACGCTCGGCGGTTAGGAGTCTTGGAAGATGCCCGTCTACACCGTTCATGAGCCGCCGCGGCGCGACAGCGAAGACGACTTGATTGCGCACACCGCGCGCTTTCGCTTCGTGCGCGACGGATTTCATTTCTGGGCCTTCGTGCTGGCGCCGTTCTGGATGCTGCGCCATCGCATGTGGCTCGAGTTCATCGCCTATCTGCTGATCGTCGGCGGGATCACGTTTGCGCTGCGCAGCTTCGGCATCGAGGAAACGGCCGGCGTGTGGGTCGCGCTGTTGCTCGCGATCCTGATCGGCATAGAGGCGTCGAGCCTGCGACGCTGGAAGCTCGCGCGCCGCGGCTTTGAAAATCTCGGTGTCGTGGTCGCCGATGACCTCGAGATGGCAGAACGCCGCTTCTTCGATCGCTGGGCGGCCAATCCCGACGCCGGTGCCTCATCGATGCCGCCGTCGCCCGCGCCATTCGGGCGCCCGGCCGCCACGGCGCCGAGCGAGATCGTCGGTCTGTTTCCGCAGCCCGAGGCACGGCCATGACGGTCGCGATCATCGACTACGGCTCGGGCAATCTCCACTCGGCCGCAAAGGCTTTCGAGCGCGCGGCGCGCGAGACGGGTCACGATCAGCCGATCGTGGTGACCAGCGATCCCGACACGGTGCGTGCGTCCGATCGCGTCGTCCTGCCCGGCGTCGGCGCATTCGCGGACTGCCGGCGCGGGCTTGATGCCGTCGCCGGCATGGTCGATGCGCTGAACGAGACCGTGCGCGAGAAAGGTCGGCCCTTTCTCGGTATCTGCGTCGGCATGCAGCTGATGGCCGAGCGTGGCCGCGAGTACCAGGTCACCGAGGGGCTGGGTTGGATTCCCGGCGAGGTCGATCGCATCATGCCCGCCGATCCGTCGTTGAAGATTCCGCACATGGGGTGGAACACGCTGAACGCGCGTCGCGCGCATCCGCTGTTCGACGGCATCGCGCTCGGCAGCGACGGGCTGCACGGCTATTTCGTGCATTCCTATCACCTGAAGACTGCGGACGGCTCTTGCCTCGTCGCGGAGGCCGACTATGGCGGCCCGGTCACCGCGGTGGTCGCGCGCAACAACTATGCCGGTACCCAGTTCCATCCGGAGAAGAGCCAGAAGCTCGGGCTGGCCCTGATTGCGAACTTTTTGAAATGGAAGCCGTGACGAATATTGATTCGTCATCGCGGCACTGCCGCGCTAGGACCAAACCGTGATCCTCTTTCCCGCCATCGACCTGAAGGATGGGCTTGCCGTGCGCCTCGAGCAGGGCGACATGGCGCGCGCGACCGTGTTCAATCGCGATCCCGCGCAACAGGCACTCGCATTCGAGACACAGGGCTTTCGCCATCTCCACGTCGTCGATCTCGATGGCGCGTTCGCCGGCAAGCCGATGAATGTCGCGGCGGTCGAGCGTATCCTCGAAACGGTCAGCCTTTGCGTGCAGCTCGGCGGCGGCATCCGCGACATGAAGACGATCGAGGGCTGGCTCGGGAAGGGCGTCGACCGCGTCATCATCGGCACGGCGGCGGTGCGCGATCCCTCGCTGGTGAAGGACGCCGCGAAAGCCCATCCGAAGCGCGTCGCGGTGGGGCTTGATGCGCGCGACGGCAAGGTCGCGGTGGAAGGCTGGGCGGAGCAATCCGAGCTCTCCGTGCTCGACATTGCGCGCCGTTTCGAGGATGTCGGCGTCGCCGCGATCATCTACACCGACGTGGCGCGCGACGGCATGCTGCAAGGCATCAACTGGGAGGCCACCATCGCGCTCGCCGACGCGATTTCGATTCCGGTCGTTGCATCGGGCGGGCTCGCGTCGATCGAGGATATTCGGCGCATGACGCAGCCCGACGCACGCAAGCTCGAAGGCGCGATTGCGGGCCGCGCGCTCTACGATGGGCGGCTCGATGCCGCCGAAGCCCTAAAGCTCGTCAGGGCAGCGCGGGCGGCGTGATGTTCAAGGTGCGCGTCATTCCCTGTCTCGACGTCAAGGATGGCCGCGTCGTCAAAGGCGTCAACTTCGTCAACTTGCGCGATGCCGGTGATCCGGTCGAGGCCGCGGTCGCCTATGACGCAGCGGGCGCTGACGAGCTGTGCTTTCTCGACATCACGGCGAGCCACGAGAATCGCGACACGATCTTCGATGTCGTGACGCGCACCGCCGAAGCCTGCTTCATGCCGCTCACCGTCGGCGGCGGCGTGCGCACCGTCGAGGACATCCGCAAGCTCTTGACCTGTGGTGCCGACAAGGTCTCGATCAACACCGCGGCGGTGAACCGGCGCGCTTTCGTGAAGGAAGCCGCCGAGAAGTTCGGCGACCAATGCATCGTGGTGGCGATCGACGCGAAGAAGACATCCAAGCCGGGCGAGCCGGACCGCTGGGAGATCTTCACCCATGGCGGTCGCAATCCGACCGGGCTCGAGGCGATCGCCTATGCCAAGGAGGTCGTCGCGCTCGGCGCGGGCGAGATCCTGCTTACCTCGATGGATCGCGACGGCACGAAGCAAGGCTTCGACATCGCGCTGACGCGCGCGATTGCGGACGCCGTCACTGTGCCGGTGATCGCCTCCGGCGGCGTCGGCACGCTCGATCATCTGGTCGCCGGCATCCGCGACGGTCACGCGACCGCGGTGCTTGCTGCCTCGATCTTCCATTTCGGCGAATACACCGTGCGGCAGGCCAAGCAGCACATGGCGAAAGCCGGCCTGCCGATGCGGATGGATAGTTAGCTCTTTGTTGCGGTTGCCGCTGCCGCCTTCGCGAGGCTCCCCGCCATCGTGACGAACTCGCTCGGCATCATGATGATCGTCATGGTGTTCTGCTCGGCGCCCACTTCAGTAATCATCTGCATGCGCCGCAGCTCGAGACCGGCCGGGTTCTGCATGATGATCTCGGACGCGCGCCGCAGCTGCTCGGAGGCTTCAAACTCGGCCTGCGCCTTGATCAGCCGTGCGCGCTTCTCGCGCAGCGCCTCCGCCTCCTGCGCCATTGCGCGCTGCATCGATTCCGGAATTTCGACATTCTTCATCTCGACACGCTCGACCTTGACGCCCCACGGCTCGGTCACGGCGTCGATCTTCTGCTGAATGATGTTCGACACCGTCTCCTGCTCTTTCAGCACCTCGTCGAGCGAATGCTGGCCGATGCCGGTGCGCAGCGTCGTCAGCGCCACCTGGATCACCGCATTGTCGATGTTCTTCACCTCCAGCCGCGCCCGCATCGGATCGACGATCCGGTACCAGACGACGGCGTTAACCTTGATCGGGACGTTGTCCTTGGTGATCGTCTCCTGCTCCTCGACCGCGGCGGTGTTGATGCGCAGGTCCATGGTGGACTGCCATTCGATCAGCGGGATGATCCAGTACAGCCCCGGGCCGCGGGTCGACTGGTAGCGCCCGAGCCGAAACACGACGGCGCGCTGGTACTGGTTGGCGATCCGCAGCCCGGCGACGCCGATCACGATCGCGAGGACCACAACGACGAAGAGCCCGCTGGACATGGTTTTTCTCCGATGCACCTTCAAAAGGGAGCGGATTCGCTCAGAACGACCGTTCTGGCGGAAGCCTTCTCATCCCTTGGTCTCATTGAGATGGAGGGTGGTCGGCTTGGTCGGGATCGAGATTTTGCAGGGCGGCCATGCTATGTCGTACGGCCAGGAGCCTTGCATGACGGCGTTTACCATCCACGACCTCGAAGCCCGCGTGCACCAGCGCGCCGCCGCCTCGCCCGAGCAGTCGTACACCCGCAAGCTGATCGACCGGGGTGTCGCGCATTGCGCCAAGAAGCTCGGCGAGGAGGCGGTGGAGACGGCGCTTGCCGCGGTGGCGGAGGATCGCCAGCATCTGATCGCGGAAGCGGCGGATCTTCTCTATCATCTGCTGGTCGTACTGGAGGCGCGCGGTATCAAGCTCGCCGAGGTCGAGGCCGCGCTGCAGGCGCGCACCGTGCAGTCGGGTCTCGACGAGAAGGCGGCGCGCAAGGGCGGGTAGACCGTTGGAAGTCTGAAATGGATCAGCGAACCGAAAGCGGCATCTCGCCTTACCTGACGCTGTCGCGCGCCGAATGGGCGGCGCTGCGCGAAGACACGCCGATGACGCTCACGCCCGACGAGGTGACGCGGCTGCGGTCGCTGCATGATCGCCTCGACATGAAGGAGGTCGAGGAGATCTATCTGCCGCTGTCGCGCCTGCTCTCGCTTTATGTGGCGGCGACGCAGCGGCTGTTCATCGTGCAGCAGCACTTCCTCGGCACTGCCGAGGCCAAGGTGCCCTACATCATCGGCGTCGCCGGCTCGGTTGCGGTCGGCAAGTCGACCACCGCGCGCGTGCTGCAGGCGCTGCTCGCGCGCTGGCCAAACGTGCCGAAGGTCGATCTCGTCACCACCGACGGCTTTCTGCTGCCGAACGCCGTGCTCGAGCGCGAAGCTCTGATGGAGAAGAAGGGTTTTCCGGAAAGCTATGATCTGCCGACGCTGTTGCGCTTCCTCGCCGACGTGAAGGCGGGGCGGCGCCCGGTGCGCGCGCCGGTCTACTCGCATATTTCCTACGACGTGGTGCCGAACCAGTGGATCGAGGTCGACCGGCCCGACATCCTGATCTTCGAAGGCGTGAATGTGCTGCAGACCGGTCATCCGCCGAAGGACGGCAAGGCGATCCCCTATGTGTCGGACTTCTTCGACTTCTCGGTCTACATCGACGCCGAGGAGGACGTGCTGCGCAAATGGTATGTCGACCGCTTCCTGACCTTGCGCGGCACCGCCTTCCGCGAGCCCAAGGCCTATTTCCACCGCTACGCCACGCTCAATGATCAGGAAGCCGTCACCACTGCGACCTCGATCTGGGAGCGCATCAACCTCGTCAACCTGCGCGAAAACATTCTGCCCACGCGCCAGCGCGCCGACCTGATTCTGAAGAAGGCCGCGAACCACCTGGTGGACGAAGTGGCGCTGCGCAAGCTGTAAGGCGCTAGGCTGCCATGGATTTCCGGTCCGCGGCCGCCAACGCGTCGGCGAGCCGCTCGCGATCGAGCGGCTTGACCAGAAAATCGTCCATGCCGGCCGCAAGGCACCTTTCGCGGTCTTCGCTGAACGCGTTGGCGGTGAGCGCCACGATCGGCGTGCGCCGCACGCCATTCTCGGCCTCGGCGGCGCGGATCTGCCGCGTCGCCTCGAGGCCATCCATCTCGGGCATGTGCACATCCATCAGGATCACGTCATAGGGCGTGCCGGCACTCGTCGCCGCCAGATAGCTCTCGACCGCCGCGGCGCCGGTCTGCGCCAGCGTCGGGCGATGCCCGAGCCGCGTGAGCAGCGCGCGCGCGAGCAGCGCATTGATGTCGTTGTCCTCGGCGACCAGGATCGAGAGGCCCTTCGGTGCGGTCGCCTGCCTCTCCTCGTCTACCGCCAAGGCGTCGGCCGCGACCGCGGGCGAAGCGCTGAAGCGCGCGGCCAGCGAGCCGGCGCGCACCGGCTTGATCAGGTAGTCGGTGCAGCCGGCCTGCGTCAGGGCGCCAAGCTCGTGGCGCTCGGCCGGCGTCAACAGCACGATGCGCCGCGGTACGTCCGCAGCCGCGCGCGCAAGCGTGCAGGCCGCCTCGAGTCCGAGCGCGCGGTCGATCAGCAACGTGTCCCAGGGCTGCTCGGGAAGGATCGCGCGCGCGACGTCCGCGTCAGGTACGCGGCTCACGCGCGCGCCGAATCGGCTCAGCCGTTGCGCGACGAGCGGTGCTTCGATGACCGACGGCGCGACGATCAGGACGGCGCGACCCGTAAGGTCGGGGCGCGCGCCCTTCGCGTCTTCGCGCTCGGCCGCACGTGCAAGCGCGATCGTGAAGCTGAACGCGGAGCCTGCTCCGACCGTACTTTCGAGTTTCAGCACGCCGCCCATGCGCTCGACGATCCGGCGCGAGATAGCAAGTCCGAGCCCGGTGCCGCCGAACTTGCGCGTCGTCCCGCCGTCGGCCTGTTCGAATTCTTCGAAGATCCGCTGCTGCGCGTCAGGCGCAATGCCGATGCCGGTGTCACGCACCACAAACCGCACTTCGTCGCGCTTCCCACCCGGTTCGGCGATCACCGCGACGCCGCCGGATTGGGTGAACTTGACGGCGTTTCCGGCGAGATTGAGCAGCACCTGACGCAGGCGGGCGGCGTCGCCGACAACGCGCGCTGCCAGCTGTTCATCGACCGATGACGCGATCTCGAGGCCCTTGTCCTGCGCACGCGGCGCGAGCAGCTCCACGGTCTCCTCGATCATGGCGGCGAGCGCGAACGGGCGCGCTTCGAGGTCGAGCCGGCCAGCCTCGATCTTGGAAAAATCGAGAATCTCCTCGATCAGCGACAACAGCGTGTCGCCCGAGGTCTTCACCGCTTTTGCGTAGGCCGCCTGCTGCGGCAACAGCGGCGTGTCGAGCAGCAATTCCGACATGCCGAGAATGCCGTTCAGCGGCGTGCGGATCTCATGCGACACCATGGCAAGAAACCGGCCCTTGGCGCGATTGGCGGCTTCGGCTTGATCGCGCGCCTGCGCCAGCGCGCGTTCCGCTTCGGCGCGGTCCGTGATGTCGCGGCCGACGCTTTGCATCTCGCTCAAGCCCGAGACATCGTCGCGAATGACGACATCGCGCCACGCGATCCAGTGCGGCCCGCCGGCGCCCTCGATCTTCTGGTCGTGAACGCGGGTGCCGTCCGCGAGCGCGGTGATCGGTCCCTGTTCGAGCACCGTCAGCGGATTGCCCGCCGCGCCCGCAAGGCGGCAATAGGCATCGTTCGCATAGGTGATGGCGCCACTCGCATCACGTCGCACGATCACATCGCCCAGCGTTTCGAGGAAGGTCCGGCTGCGCTCGGCGGCCTCCTTGAGCTCCCAGTTGCGATCGTCGAGCGCCTCGATTTGCGCCTCGAGGCGCGCGAGCTCCGCGCTGAGCAGCCGATTGCGGCGCGCGAGCAGCGCGAGCATGCCGCACGCCGCGATCAGTGTTGCGCCCGCAACGGTCGCGGTCAGCGCGGCATCAAATCCGGCAAAGATCGGCTCGGACGCGAGCGAGGGGAGCACCAGATAGAACGCCAGCACCACGATCGCGGCGCGCGCCGCCAGCGCGTACATGCCTTTGCGATGTGCCGCGCGCGTATGCGCGGTACGATCTCTGGGAGCCATCGACGCCCGACCCTTTGGGTTCTTGGAGCGTCGATTTTCGCATCCTGAATCTTGCAATTCCCTCTCAGGCTCAGCGACTTGGCACTTCCGCACGCATCAGGGCTGACAAGCCGCTAACGAGATCGGCTCAATTCGATCTATTCGGCGGCGCTGATGCGAATTTCACGATCAGGGGACTGGTCGCCGCATCGAGATCCGGGCGGCCGCATAAAGTACCAGGGCGGCCTCGGGCGCGACCGAGCCTGCGCGCAGATAGATCCGATAGTCGGCCGGCGCCGCGTCGCTGACGAATCCGACAATGAGGTCGGGCGTTGACGCATTGGCGTTGATCCGGACGGTTTTCACGCGCGACAAGCTGCGCTGACAGCCCGCGTCCGCAAGCTCGTCGGCGACCATCACGAAGTCGGCGTCATCGATCGAGTGCGTGAACTGAATGCGCAGATCCGGCGCCGCCGCGGTGCGATCGAGCCGCACCGTGTAGTCGGCAAACTCATTCGGCGCCGCGATCCGATAGTGCGCATCGGCGACCGCAATGCAGACTGCGGCTGATTGTTGGACTGCGAGGTCGTAAGTCCCAGCCGTGGCCGGAACCGCGAGCGCGGCCAGCACTACCACGAGAGAGCGACGCGACACTTTTCACTCCCGAACCCGGTACTCGGGGCTCAGCCTAGCGGTTTATGGTTACCAACCACTGAAGCCGTGTGGATTCTTGCATTGGCGCATATCCTTTTCGGAAAACCGGCACCCACCCCGGATCAAGTCCGGGGCAGGCATTTCCGGGATATGCGCTAATTGGCCGTGCTTTCCGGGGCGATGCTTTCGACCAGGTCGACGACGGCGCGCTGGATCTCGCCATGCGGGATGCGCGAGAAGGCGCGCAGCAGCCGCAGCGAATAGGAAGTGTCGAGAAAGCCGAGGATCTCGCGCGTGTCCTCGGTGCCGCCATCGGTCGCGCCGAAGAAGAACGACACCGGCACCTCGAGCGCTTCGGCGACGCGCACGAGCCGTCCGGCGCCGACGCGGTTCACGCCTTTCTCGTACTTCTGCACCTGCTGAAACGTGACGCCGAGCAGATTGCCAAGCTCGGTCTGGGACATGCCCTTGGCCATGCGTCGCGCGCGAATGCGCTGGCCGACCTCGACGTCGTGCGATGTCGTGCTCTTCGCTTTCGATTTCGTGCTCATGGAGCCGTCGTTCCCCGCGGCGCCCGCTGCCCGGTTCGCCTGACCCCAAATGTCAGTTGTCGCGAAGCGCCTTGGCCACCGTGAATGCCAATTTACGCACTGTCGGTTGCGCGACATGCGGCGGGGTATTGTGACGGGAAGGACGCGCGCAGGTATCGAGATCAGCCGCCGGACTCTGCCACGGATCTGAGGATCGGCAGGTTGAGCAGCGTACGGTTCAGCTTGGGCGCATATGTCTTCGCGAGCTCACGCGGATGAATGAATTCGTCGCCGAACCAGGGATATTTCTTCGCGTCAAATATCGTTTTCAGCCAGTCAATGAATACCGAGACGCGCGGTGTGCTGCGCGCGTCCGGGTGATAGGTCATCCAGATGTCGACCTGGTGGCGAACGCCAAGATCGACCGGCACGAGATCGGTGCCAATGGCGACGATGTAGGTTGGTAGCGGCCCAATGCCGAGGCCGAACTCGATCGCACAAGCAAGCGCCGTACTGGCGTTCGTGCGAAGCGCCACGACGCCTTCGATCGTCGGCGGGTCCAGCATCTGCTGCCACGCCGCTTGTTCGACCTGCGGCGAATGTTGATGCACGACACGATGATGCCTGACCTCAGCCAAGCTCCTGGGAAGACCGTAGCTCGCGATGTAGCGCGGCGAGGCGAACGGATAGACGTGCATTCGGCCGAGCCGCACTGCCTTGGCATCGGCTCGATCGGGTTTTTCGAGCTGTATCGCGACATCCGCCTCCATGCGCAGGACGTCAGCAATTTCCATCGAGCAGCGTAGGTCGACGATCGTGTTTGGGTGAGCTCTATTAAAGCGCGCGAGCTGCGGCAGGATCCACAGCGTGCCGAGTCCTTCGGTGACCGAGCAGCGCACCATCCCGCGCGTGCTTATATTGCGATCGAGTTGCGCGCGCAGCGAGTGGCTTGCGCGTTCCATCTGTTGCGCGGTCGCGTAGATGGAGCGGCCTTCCTCGGTCAGGTCAACACCATCGGGCAGACGGTTGAAGAGCCGCAGCCCGAGTGTCTCTTCGAGACGCTCCATCCGCCGCGCGACGGTGGAGGAGCTGGTGCGCAACGCGGCCGCGGTCTTGCGAAAGCTGAGCGTCCGCCCGACCACGACGAACACGCGCAAATCGTCCCACGAAATACGATCGAGCAGGCCCACGCCGATGGGCTGCTCCAAATTCGCAGCGCGCCGCTCCGAAAATTTTGCCACCGTCCCGAGTACCCCTTCGCTATGCTACTTCCTGGAAGGTGAATTCTCACCCGGAATGGTCGTCCCATGCACACACTTTCGGATGGGAATGATTTCCGCGCACGCGATGATTGTGCGACGCAGCAAACTGTGTCGGTTGGGGGTCAGGCTTGAGCGGTTCGCGCGAGGGGGGTGGCACCCGCAAGCGCCGGGCCGGCGCCGAAGACATCGAGATCGGACGCAAGATCCGCGCGCTGCGGCTCGAGCGCGGACTGTCGCAGACCAATCTGGCGGACGGGATCGGGCTGACTTTTCAGCAGGTGCAAAAATACGAGAAGGGCGCCAATCGCGTCTCGGCCGGCCGGCTGCAGAAGATCGCGGATCTGCTCAATATCCCGGTGACGTTCTTCTACGGCGAGACGGGTGCGCGCCCGAAAAAGCGCGACATGGGCGACCCGGCGCTCGCGTTCCTGCAGACAAAGGGCGCTGTTCGGCTGATGCGCGCCTATTCGGAGATTTCCTCACGCACGACGAAGTATGCGCTCGTGGTTCTGGCGGAGTCGCTGCGCAAGAACGAAAGAGGCTGAGCCGCGGAGTTGGTTGCTCGGATTCCCTGCGGCGAACCGGGCCTCTCGGGAAAAGCGCTAAGCCGCGCCAGAACGCATCATGCCGCCACTCGAGGCCGCGTTCGACCCTTCGACGGAGAGCTCGTTCCGGAGATTCACCGGCTGAGTGGCGCCGTACTTCACCAGATCGTTCGGATGAATGAATTCGTCGCGGAACCAAGGGAATTTGCGCGGGTCAAACGCGTCCACGATCCAGTCGATCATCTTCCGGACTCTTGGAATGCGTCCGGCATCTGGATGGTAGGTCAGCCAGATATCGAATGGGAGACGGAAGTCCGCCGAGATGTCGACCGGTATCATCTGTCCGCCGATCGCGTAAACGTAAGTCGGGACCCAGCCGATACCGACGCCTTGCGAGATCGCCCCAATATGCGTGCTGCTCGTGTTGGTACGCATCGCAACGAAGCCCTGTTGCGGGACGTTGGGAAACAGACGTGCGAAAATTTCGGTCGTCTGCGTCTGATCCGCGACCTGAAGCACGACGCGATGGTTGAGAAACTCGTCTCTGTTGCGCGGGAGACCGTAAGTCTCGGCATAGGCCCGGCCCGCGAAGGGCATCGCATGCAACCGGCCGAGCTTCACGACTTTCAAATCGGGCGCCGAAGGCTTGATCAGCTGAACCGCCGCATCTGCCTCCAGCCGCAAGACGTCTGCCGATTTCATCGCGCAACTCAGATCGACGAGCAGGCGCGGAAATTTCCGGTGAAGCTCCGCCATTCGCGGCGCGATCCAGAACGTCCCCAAGCCCTCCGTCGCCGCGACCTTGATTTCACCCGAGATCGTCGGGGTCGCTCGATCGCGCGCGCGAATGACCTCGAACGCAACGAGCTCCATGCGTTTGGCGGCGGCCAGGATTGCCTGTCCCTCGGCGGTCACGCGGATGCCGTCGACGTGGCGGGTCACGAGAGTTGTATTTAGTTTTTTCTCCAACTCTTCGATGCGCCGGCGCAGCGCGTTGACCGACAGGCGAAGGTGGTCAGATGCGGAACGAAAGCTTCCGCAGCGCACAACTTCGAGAAAAATCCGGATGGCTTCCCAGTCGGGACGAGGGGCTTCGCCGCGAGTCCCGGGGCGTTCCTTCAGCGGAACACCCCTGTCTGACAAAGAATGCATACCGCTTCCCCACTCTCTGCCTAAGCTTCGCAAAGAATTCCGGAACGTACAACCCTTGGAGTAGCGATGACGATACATGACCTCCGCGTAACGCGCGCCACCAAGGCCCTCCTTCGACCCGTTCGGAATGACGCGCATCGGTTTGGCACCCTCAACACCGAACTGCTCGCCAAACGGCTGGTGATCTTCACGCCGAACGGCGACGAGGTCGACAGGCTGATGTCGCGCGCGCGCCGCGACATCGACGGGTTGACCAGCAACGATGTCATTCACCGGGTCATGTCGTTCAATCCGGATTCGTTTTGGGCAATCGCGCGACGCGAACGTTTCAACGCGCGGGCGCCGTCGGGCGACGGCTTCGTGGCTTTCCTGATGCTGAACGATGCCGGTGTGCAGCGCCTTATCGAAGGTACGCTGGACACCAAGAATCCGGACCTCGCCTATCTCGCGGCACAAAATGAGAAGCCTGCCGGAATTTACATTTGGGCTGTCCATGCCCGCGGCCTGATGGTCGGCGGTGTTCCACTCGCGTTCGAGAAAATTTGGACTCCGCTGTGCCGCGATGCCGATGTGTATGCGCGCGCGGTGACCGAAGATGGCGAACGTTTCCTTGGAGAGCTCGGGTTCGAACGCGGCGCGTCGTACAAGGGGCTGGTGACATCACGTCTTCATATGTATCGCAGATCGCCTGAGCCATTGGAGGACGTGCCGCTGTACGACCGCTACCGCGGACGTTCCGGCAGCGGCGAGCAGGCCGTGACGGTGACGGTCGCGCGGACCATCGAAGATTTCATGCGCGCGACTTCGATTCGCAGCGCGGTCTATGTCTGCGAGCAGGAGTGTCCGTATGAAGAAGAGTTCGACGGAAACGATTTTTCCGCATCGCATCTGCTCGGCTATGTGGGGGATGAACCGGTCGGCAGTCTGAGAATTCGTTACTTTGCGGACTTTGCGAAAGTCGAGCGCCTCGCCGTCCGCCGCGAATTTCGCAATCGCGGCGTTGCCTCCCATCTAGTGAAGGCTGCAATCGAGCTTTGTCAGACCAAAGGCTATCGTCGCATCTACGCTCACTCGCAGAAGCGCTACGTGTCGTTCTGGGAACGGTTCTCCTTCCGGACTCTCGAAGGTGGTCGCGAGTTCGTGTTTTCCGACTTCGACTATGTCGAGGTCGCGCTCGAAACAACTCCGCATCCCAAGGCGATCTCTATTGGCATCGATCCCTACATCATGATTCGCCCAGAGGGGCGGTGGCATGTACCCGGGATCCTCGAACGCTCGGCGATCCGGCCGGTCACCCGGCCGTCGGCCAACCAGCGGCAACTTGAAAGGGCGCGTGCATGAGCTCCGTCATCGACCTGCGCGCCTACGTCAACCCGTCGGTCGTCCAGACACTGGTGCTGGTCGATCTGCAGCAGGAATACGTCGCAAGCCCGCGCGTGCTTGCCCTGGAAAACAGCAAAGGGCCGCTCGCGAACTGCCGCGCCGCGCTCACGCACGCCCGTGCAACGGGAATTCCCGTCGCGTTCGTGCGCTGGATCGACCGCACGCCATTGTTCAACAAGGCGACACGGTTTTCGCGTTTCATCGAGGGCTTCGAGCCGCACGGTGTCGACATGATCTTCGAGCGCAACCGGCCGTCCTGCTATACGAGTGCCGACTTCGCCGAGGTGATAGGTGACGGTGGGGGGAATTTCGTGCTGGCCGGCTTCGCCGGCGAGGCCGCGTGTCTCGCGACCGCGATCGACGCGTTTCATCGCGGACACAAAATCACCTATTTGGCTGATGCATCGGCGAGCCATGCGTTGGATGATGTGGCGGCGAGTGACGTGCACCGTGTGGTCTCGCATGTCGCCGCGCTTTACGGGGAAGTGACAACGACCCGCAGCTGGATCGCGCGCACGTCGCGACGCAATAACTGGATGGGGCAGGGCGATGGAAACGAGCAAGGCCGATTTGCCTGAGGATGCGGTCGCGACCATCGACCGCTTGATCAAGTTCGCGCAGAGCCGCGGCTTCGAGGACAGCATCCAGTTCCTCGCAATGGCGCGGACGCAGCTGCTGATCGACATTCACGGCATCACGGATGTCGAATTCCGCGCCTTTTGCGATTGGCTCGATGGCAAGCAACCACCTGAGAATCGACGGGATTCCACGCCCGCGCGGGTACGGCGCGACGGTCATATGCGCGGCATGCGGCGCGCCTGGCTCTGCCCGCAGGATGCTGCGGCGCTACGTCGCAGCCAACGCCGAGCCGGCCGCGCCAGCCGATAACGGCGCCGCTGCCGCGGCGACCATTTAACGGCCGTAGGCTGTGAGACGCGGCCCAACTTCTTTCGTGGCCGTATCCTTCTCGGAAAACCGGCATCCACCCCGGATCAAGTCCCGGGCACTTTTCGGGATACGCGCTACGCCGCGTGGCGCATATCGTCGGCGAGCGCCCGATAGGACAGTGCCTCTGCCAGATGTACGCGGCTGACTTTCTCTGCGCCCTCAAGATCGGCGAGCGTGCGCGCGACGCGCAGCACGCGGTGATAGCCGCGCGCTGACAGCCGCATTGCGTCGGCGGCATCGCGCACCAGCGCAAGGCCGGCGGCATCGAGCGCTGCGACCTGCTCGAGCGCGGGGCCGTGCGCCTGGGCATTCACGCGGATGTCGGAAAACCCCAGCGCTTCATAGCGCGCCGCCTGCGCCTCACGCGCGCGGGCGACGCGTGCGGCGACCTCGCGGCTTCCCTCGGCAGGGGAGGGGAGAATGAGATCGGCAGCGGTGACGGCCGGCACCTCGATGTGCAGGTCGATGCGGTCGATCAGCGGGCCTGACAGGCGCCCTTGATAATCGGCGGCGCAGCGGTCATTCGCACCGCGCCGGCAGGCAAAGCCCGGATCGCTCGCTTTGCCGCAGCGACACGGATTCATCGCGCCGACCAGCATGAAACGCGCCGGATAGGTGGCGCGATGGTTCGCGCGCACGATCGTGACCTCGCCGCTTTCCAGCGGCTGGCGCAGCGAGTCGAGCACCGCCGGCTGAAACTCGGGAAACTCGTCGAGAAACAGCACGCCGTGATGCGCGAGCGAGATCTCACCCGGTCTGGCGCGCAGGCCGCCGCCGACCAGCGCCGGCATGCTGGCGGAATGATGCGGCGTGCGAAACGGCCGCCGGTTGGTCAGCGCGCCCTCCTCGATCTCGCCCGCAACGGAAGCGATCATCGACACTTCCAGCAGCTCGCTCGGCGAGAGCGGCGGCAGAATCGACGGCAGGCGTGCGGCGAGCATGGACTTGCCGGCGCCCGGAGGCCCGACCATCAACAAATTGTGCCCGCCGGCGGCCGCGATCTCGAGCGCGCGCTTTGCGCTCTCCTGGCCTTTGATGTCCTTGAGATCGAGCGGGGCGCCGGCGATCTCGCGGATCTTCGGCTTCGGCCGCAGCAGCACCTGCGTGCCCTTGAAATGATTGGCGAGCTGGATCAGCGATGCGGCCGCGATGATCTCCATCTCGGGGCTCGCCCAGGCGGCCTCTGGGCCGCAGGCATAAGGACAGATCAAGCCTTCACCGCGCGCGTTCGCGCCAATCGCTGCGGGCAGCACGCCGGCGACCGGCGCGATCGAGCCGTCGAGCCCAAGCTCGCCCAGGACCGTGAACCCCGTGACCGCGTCGTGCGGGATCGCACCGATTGCCGCCATCAGCCCGAGCGCAATCGGCAGATCATAGTGGCTGCCTTCCTTCGGCAGGTCGGCCGGCGCCATGTTGACCGTGATGCGCCGCGCCGGCAGCGCGAGACCGGAGGCAACGAGCGCGGCGCGCACGCGCTCCCGTGCCTCCGAGACGGCCTTGTCAGGCAAGCCGACCACGTTGAACGCCGGAATTCCCGGGGCGACCTGCACCTGCACGTCGACGGCGCGCGCCTCAATCCCTTCGAACGCGACGGTGGCCACGTGCTGGACCATGGGTATTCCCCTGCCGCCATCACTATTGCAGGGTTGTGCAAAACGTGCAAGAACATTTGCAGAACAAACGGAACTGCGCTATCTTGAGCCAGCTGTTAAGCTTTCGTTAGCCACGCGGAGACGGCGATGATCGATCTTCAGCAGGTGCAAGCGGAATTGAGCTGCGCGCGGCGTGCGCGCCTCGCGGCGGAAGCGGCCGGCAACGAGATCGAGGCGCTGGTGCTCGATCTGCAGAGCCACGCTTGGCAACGTGTGGCGCTCGTCGATGCGTTGATCGACGAGGCTTACGATCCGCATCTGGTCAAGCGCGCGCACTGAGCGCTCGCGGCGGTAGCCTGCGCATCGGAAAATTCGTTTAATGCGGGCGAGGAGTCATCGCCCGTGGACACGTCAAACGCGGCTTGGCCCGCGCTCGCCTACGAGGACTGGCAGGACACCTGCAATACGCTGCATCTGTGGACGCAGATCGTCGGCAAGGTGAAGCTCGCGCTCGCGCCGTTCACCAATCACTGGTGGGGCATCGTGCTGTTCGTCACCGCGCGCGGGCTGACGACGGGTACGATGCCATACCGCGATCGGGCGCTGCAGGCCGATTTCGATTTCTGTGCCCACGTGCTGGTGCTGCGCGCGAGCGATTCGCGCGAGCAGCGCATTGCACTGCGGCCGATGGCGACCGCGGACTTCTATGGGGCCGTCATGGCGGCACTGCACGCGCTTCAGATCGACGTGCAGATCTGGACCATGCCGGTCGAAATCGAAGGCGCGATTCCATTCGATCAGGATCGGCAGCATGCGAGCTATGACGGTCAGGCGGCGGAGACCTTCTGGCGTCAGCTCGTGCAGGCGGATCGCGTGTTCAATGTCTTCCGCGCCCGCTTCCTCGGCAAGGTGAGCCCGGTGCATTTCTTCTGGGGCTCGTTCGATCTCGCCGTGACGCGCTTCTCGGGCCGCGCGGCCCCGCCGCTCAATTCCAGCAAGACCCCGAACGTCGCCGCCTGGGTGATGAACGAGGCCTATTCGCACGAATGTTCGAGCGTCGGCTTCTGGCCCGGCAATGGCGGCTATGGCCGCGCGGCATTCTATGCCTACGCGTATCCGGAGCCGGACGGCTTTGGGACCGAGCGGGTCGCGCCGCAGGGTGCCGCGTACAGCGCCGACATCGGACAATTTCTCATCGACTATGAAGCGGTGCGCACGGCGCCGTCGCCGGATGAGGCCCTGCTCGACTTCATGCAGAGCACCTACGAGGCGGCCGCCAATCGGGCGGCCTGGGATCGAAAAGCCCTCGAACGCGTCTGATCCGGACACTTTGTGCCCGCAGGACGCCATACTCGGTCGTGCCGTCGACGGCTGCTACCAGAAGAAGCCGTCGCGCCGCTGGATGAAGAAATTCCCGTGCACGGGTGCGGCCGGCGTGCCGGTGTGCAAGAACTTGAACATGGGCCGGCCACCCGAGCCTTTCTTACCGGTTTCCTGCAGGAGGACGCGCTCGTTGTATTGCGGTCCGCCGGCACTGCTCTGAGCGATGTCGACCTCGATGGTCTTGTCGTCGATCACCTTCCAGACCCAGTCGATCATCGCAATGTGGCCATCCCAGATCATGAAGTCGAGCGGCAGGACATCCTTGGCGCGTTTGACCCCGACGGTGCAGAACCACTTCGCCCACTGCAGCGGCTCGCCGCCGTGGTACTTCGTCCATTCGCTGTTGAAGATCAGCACCCCGGCCGTGAAGCCGATGCAATCGATGCCGAAGAAGCGGTCGTTGACCATCAGCTGGATCGCCTGCTGATCGCTGCGGCCGTCGAAGTAGAGATCGTGAACGTTTCCGGTGCGCAGCACATTCTTTTCCCAGTCGCCGTCGCTGTTGCGCTGACGCCGGCCGCATACCTCGACCTTGAGCTTCTTCAGCTGCCCTCTGTTGCGGCACATGAAATTCCAGATCGCCGCGAAGGTCGACGGAATCCCCTGCCCCTTCAACGCGATGTCGATCAGGCCGCCGCCGACGAGACTATTGAGGGTCGGACCGCTGCCGCCGTCCTTCATCCAACGCAGGTTGGTATAGAGGCTCGTCGCGCTGTCATTGCCGCCGTTGGACTGCGTCTTGCACATGTACTGATTGAGCGAGACAACCCCGCCACTGAAAGGTATTCCGGGGTTTCGCAGGTAGTCGACGTAGTGGTACGGCAAGTACGTGGCTTCGGCCATGAACAGACCCTCCGCGCGGGCGACATCATGCTGTAGCTGCGGATTGGTCGCGCATAGCCTGGGTCGAGGTTCATCGGTGCGGCGACAATTTCGTCGCGAATTCATCGCCGTGATCATCGATTCGGATGAGCAGCGCGTCAGCCGGCGCGTCGCTTCGCCTCGATCTTGTCCCACACGAGCTTCGCGATATCCGGCCCGCCGACATTCTTCACGGCGCGGATGCCGGTCGGCGAGGTCACATTGATCTCGGTGAGCCAGCCGCCGATCACGTCGATGCCGACCAGCAACAGACCGCGCTCGCGCAGATGCGGCCCGAGCCGCGCGCAAATTTCGCGTTCGCGCGCCGTGAGCTCGGTTTCCTTCGGCGAGCCGCCGCGCACCATGTTGGAGCGCAGATCGTCCGCCGCCGGCACGCGGTTGACTGCGCCGGCATATTCGCCATCGACCAATAGGATGCGCTTGTCGCCCTCGCGCACCGCCGGCAGAAAGGCCTGCACCACCCACTGCTCGCGGAAGCTCGTCGCGAACATGTCGTAGAGCGACCCGAAATTCAGATCCTCGCGGGTGAGCCGAAACACCGCGCCGCCGCCGTGGCCGTAGAGCGGCTTCATCACGATGTCGCCGTGCTCGGCGCGAAACGCCTTGATCTCGGCAAGGTCGCGCGTGATCAGCGTCGGCGGCATCAGGTCGGGAAATTCCGTGACGAAGACCTTCTCGGGTGCGTTGCGCACCTGCGCCGGGTCATTGACCACGAGGGTCTGCGGATGCACCCGCTCCAACAGATGCGTGGTCGTGATGTAGGAGAGGTCGAACGGGGGGTCCTGGCGCAGCAGGATCACGTCGAGTTCGGTCAGCTCGGCCCGACGCGGCTCGCCGAGCGTGAAGTGATCGCCGAGCGTGTCGCGCACCCGCAGCGGCTGCACGGTGGCGAACACGCGTCCGCCGATCTGCGCCAGGCGGTCCGGCGTGTAGTAGCTCAAGCGATGGCCCCGCGCCTGCCCCTCCAGCATCAGCGCGAAGGTCGAGTCGCCACGGATGTTGATCCGCTCGATCGGATCCATCTGGACCGCAACATTGAGAGCCATCGGATACCTTTTTGTACTTGCGGGATTGGTTACGCGCGTCACTCAACCGCCGATTAACGGAATTTTGCCGATTTGACAGCAACTTTGCGGGAATTGCGTACCCGGGGACATTCGTGATGCTTCCAAAACTTTCGATCGCCGCCAAGCTCTACATTATTTTCGCCTGTCTCGCCCTTGCCAGCTTGGCGCTTGCCGGCGTCGCCGTCATGAATGCACGCCACCAGGCGCAGATGACCGCCGACTATGAGACCTCGCTCGTCGGCACCCAGAATGTCGAGCGCGTGAATGGCCTGATCTATGCCGTGGTGATGGAATCGCGCGGCATCTACATGTCGCCCGACATTCCGACCGCCAAGAAGTTCGCCGCGGGCCTGCTCAAGTTCAATGACCAGATCCTGAAAGTCGTCGACGACTGGAAGCGGCACGTTCACACGGAGGACGCGGCCGACTTCAAGACCTTCTCCGAGCGCATCGCGCAGTTCGTCGAGTTCCGCAAGGAGCTGGTGCGTCTCGGCACCGAGGTGAGCCCCGCGAAGGGACGCGAGTGGGGCGACAATGACGCCAATCGCACGGTGCGCAGCGCGCTCAACAAAGATCTCGAGAAGCTCGCCGCGAATTATGACGCCCGCACCAAGCGCATCTATGTCGAGCTGGAACAGCGTCTGCACTGGACCGTGTGGATCCTGAGCGCGCTTGCGCTGGTCGCGCTCGCGCTTGCCGCGGTCGGCGTGCTGATCATTTGGCGCTCGGTGACGCGGCCGCTCGGCGAGATCACGCGCGTGACCGAGGCGGTGGCGGGCGGCGCCAATGACGTCGCGATCCCGCATCGCGAGCGTCCGGATGAGATCGGCGCGCTTGCGCGCTCGATCGGCGTGTTCCAGGACGCGATGCAGCGCAATGTCGAGCTCGGCGAGACTGTGCGACGCGACGCGGAGGCGCGCGGAAAGCGCCAGGAGAAGGTCGCCGCCGAGATTGCGCGCTTCGGCGCCGAGATCGAGCACACCATCGCGGACCTCGCGACCGTGTCGACGCAGATGCTCGAGGCTTCCTCGCATCTGACTGGCGCGGCTGACAATGCTGCCTCACGCACCGCGAGCGCCACCTCGGCCTCCGAGGAAGCGTCCGCCAATGTGCGCGACATCGCGGCCGCAACCGAGGAATTGTCGGCGTCCGTCATGGAAATCGACCGCCAGGTCGCGCAGTCGCGCAGCATTGCGGAGAGAGCAATCGGCGATGCCGAGAAGACCAATACCGAGATCAAGGCGCTCGACGAGGCCGCAGCTCGCATCGGCGATGTCGTCAAGCTGATCACCGCGGTGGCGGAGCAGACCAACCTGTTGGCACTCAACGCCACGATCGAGGCCGCGCGCGCCGGCGAGGCCGGTCGCGGCTTTGCGGTGGTGGCGCAGGAGGTGAAGGCGCTCGCCGGCCAGACCGCCAAGGCGACCGAAGAGATTTCGACTCAGATCGCCGGCATGCAGCAGGCGACCGTGCGCTCGGTCGAGGCGATCGGCGCGATCCAGCAGACCATCCGCGAGGTCGGCGAGATCACGGCGGCGATCGCGGCCGCGGTCACCGAGCAGGGCGCGGCGACGCGCGAGATCGCGCGCAGCGCCGAGACTGCCGCGCAGCGCACCAACGAGACCGCCAAGGAAGTCGCGAGCGTTAACGAGGCGACGGCGGGCACGCGCAAGGAAGCCGGCGACGTGAAGTCGGTCTCCGACCGGCTCGGCGTTGCGGCGAGCAGCATTCGGGCGCAGATCGACGGCTTCTTCCAGAAGCTGCGGGCGGCGTAGGCATGAGTGGTGAGTAGTGAGTAGTGAGTAGTGAGTAGTGAATGGTGAATGGTGAATGGTGGCGCCGTCACGCCGCGCCTCACCACTCACCTAGCTAGTCACCACTCACCATTCACTCGCTAGCTCGACGCGTCGAACGCCGCCATGATGTGACGCGGCAGGCTCTTCGGCGCGACCAGCACCACGTCGAAACGGATGTTGCTGTTCACGTCGTCAGGGTGGCTGGCGAGCCAAGCCTCGGCGGCCGCGATGATGCGGCGCTGTTGCCGCGGCAGAATGGCCTCGGCAGCGGTGTCGAGCTCGCCGCGCGCCTTGACCTCGACGAACACCAGCGTATTGCGCCGCCGCGCCACAATGTCGATCTCACCGACCGGGCTGCGCCAGCGCCGCGCCACGATGCGATGGCCCTTGGCGATCAGGTAAGCGGCCGCGCGACTTTCCGCCGAGAGGCCGAAACGGAACGCGACCTGGCGCTCCGGCCGCGGCATCAGGGTGGGATCGAATTTACCGCGTCGAGCCATCGTGATCCTTCGCCAGCTCGAGTGCGCGACTGTACACGGCACGACGTGCTTCTCCAGTCGCAGCTGCGACTTCGGCGACCGCATCCTTCAACGAGACGCGCCGCAGCGCCGCCCGCAACAGCGCGTCGACGTCGGCGGCGGCCGCCGGTGCTTCCTGCGGCGGCGCGATCACGATCGCGATTTCGCCGCGCGTCTCGGCGCCGGCCGCATAATCGCGCGCGAGGGCGTCAAGCGTTCCGCGCCGCACCTCTTCGTGCAGCTTGGTCAGCTCGCGCGCGACCACAGCCTCGCGGGCCCCCAGCCCCTCGGCGAGATCCGCGAGGGTCGCGGCGACGCGCGTGCCGCTTTCGAAAAGGATCAGCGTAGCGGGAATGCGCGCGAGCTCGGCGATACGCGCCCGTCGCGCCTGCGTCTTGGCGGAAAGAAATCCCTCAAAGAAGAATCGATCGGTCGGCAGGCCCGAGACTGTCAGCGCCATCAGCGCCGCGCTGGCGCCGGGCGCCGCCGTGACGGTGTGGCCGGCAAGCGCGGCCGCGCGCGCAAGCTTGTAGCCGGGATCTGATATCAGCGGCGTCCCGGCGTCTGAGACGAGGGCGACAACGCCACCGGCGGCAAGGCGTTCCAGAATCTTCGGCCGTGCGGTCTCGGCATTGTGATCGTGATACGGCATCAGCGGTGTTGATAGGCCATAGTGATCGAGCAATTTGCGGCTCACGCGCGTGTCCTCGCAGGCGATGAGGTCAGCTGCGGCGAGGATTTCGAGCGCGCGCAGCGTGATATCGCGCAAGTTCCCGATCGGCGTCGCCACCAGATAGAGCCCGGCGGCAAGCTGCGGCGCTTCGATCGCCTGACCGGCAAGCGTATAGCGGCGCGGCCGCGAAGGATCGTGGCTTGGTTCGCGATCGTGGTTGCGGGCAGTTTTAAGCTGCGTCATGGCGGCGACTTTAGCGCTGTGGATGTGTTCCGTCGCGTGTCACGCAAGCTTTTGACTTAATTAAGCTTCAACCGCATTATGCGACAGCTGTGGACTGCGCCAGGCGTGGCGTTGAGGGAGGGCACTCTTGTCCCGCTGCTGGCCGGAGCGTTTGTTGTCGCGAGCGCGCTTCATGCGCATCGCGACCGCGGGCGGGCTATTGCTGCTCCTCGCCGCCTGCACCGGAATGCCGGGCGCAGAGTACTTCGGATTTGGATCAGCACCCCCGCCGCCGCCGCCACCCGCGCAGCCGAGCCAGGTTGGCGCCGGACAGGTGAAGGTCGCGCTGATCCTGCCGCTCAGCGCTCAGGGTAATGCCGGCGCGACCGCGCAGTCGATGCGCAACGCCGCCGAGATGGCGCTCGCGGAATTCAACAACCCGGATATTCAGCTGCTCGTGAAGGACGACGGCGGCAGCGGAGTTGGTGCGCAGCAAGCCGCGCAAACGGCGCTCGCCGAAGGTGCCGAAATCATCCTTGGTCCATTGTTTGCCCAATCGGTCAGCGCGGCCGGGCAGGTCGCGCGCCAGCGTGGCATTCCGTGCATCGCGTTCTCGACCGACGCAGGTGTCGCGGCACCGGGCGTCTACTTGTTGAGCTTCCTCCCCGAGTCGGAAGTCAATCGAGTGGTGGCCCATGCGGCCACCCAAGGCAAACGCTCCTTCGCGGCGCTGATCCCGGACAACGCCTATGGGACGGTCGTGCAGGCTGCGTTCCAGCAGGCGGTGGCGAACCATGGTGGCCGTGTCGTCGTGATGGAGCGTTATCCGCTCGATCGCGGCCTGATGCAGGCCTCGGTGCAGCGCGTCGCGCAGGCGGCGCGCCAGGTCGATGCGATCTTCATTCCGGATGGTGCCGACTCGGTGGTCCCGATCACACAGGCGTTGGCGGCGAGTGGCGCTACGCGCAAGCAGCTGATCGGTACCGGCTTGTGGGATGCCGAGCCGCGTCTTGCAGCCGAGCCGAGCGTGCAGGGCGGCTGGTTCGCGGCTCCCGATCCTTCGGGTTTCCGCGCATTCGCCAGCCGTTATCGCGGCCGCTACGGCCAGGATCCGGCGCGGGCCGCGACGCTTGCCTATGATGCCGTCTCGCTGGTCGCCGCGCTGGTGAAGACGCAAGGCCAGGCGCGCTTCGCCGAAGCCACGCTGACCAACCCATCGGGCTTTGCCGGCATCGATGGAGTGTTTCGCTTCCGCCAGGACGGCACCAATCAGCGCGGGCTCGCGGTGATGCGGGTCACGGCGAGTGGCGGCCAGGTGGTCAGCCCGGCGCCAAAGGCGCTCGCGGCGGGTGGGACCTAGCGCGTGATCCCGAAAAGGCCGGCCCCGCACTTGATGCGGGGTGGACACCGGTTTCCCGCCTGCGCGAAGCCCTGGCACGGTCTGACTAGGTTGATCGATGCTTCGGCGGGCGTAGGCAGGTCGGACAAGAACACGCACAACGAAAGAAAGGCTTCGAGTCTGATTCGATATCGTCGAATCAGACTCGAAGCCGCCGCCGAGGTTCATCAGGCCGCCAAGTCCGCCACCACGGCATCCAGAATCGGAAAGCCCGCCGGCGTGACGCGCAGGCGGCCGGCGCTGGTCGATTCGACGAAGCCTTCGGTGCGCAACGAGGCGATGCGCGCGGCATCGAGCGCCCGCCCGCCGAGCGCTTCATAGCGTTGCAGATCGATGCCTTCGCTGAGCCGCAAGCCCATCAGCAGGAATTCATCGGCCTGCTCGACACGCGTGAGCGTCTCATCGCTGACGAGACCATCGCCGCTCGCCTCGACGCGCATGATCCAGGACTCCGGCCGACGCTCGGTCGCGGTGGCGCGGCGCTCTCCGTCGACGATCAGCCGGCCGTGCGCGCCCGGTCCGATGCCGGCATATTCGTGATAGCGCCAGTAGACCAGATTGTGCCGGCACTCGGCGCCGGGCCGTGCGTGATTGGAAATTTCGTAGGCCGGCAGGCCGTGCGCCGATGCGACCTCTTGTGTCACATCGTAGAGCGCGCGCGCAGTCTCATCATTCGGCGTCACCAGCTTGCCGGCGCTGTGCAGCGCGGCGAATGGCGTGTCCGGTTCGATCGTGAGCTGATAGAGCGACAGGTGCTCGGCCGCCGCGCTGATCGCGCGCGCGAGCTCGCTGCGCCAGGCGGCGGGCGTCTGGCCGGGACGCGCGTAGATGAGATCAAACGAGTAGCGCTCGAAGGCCGTGCGCGCGATGTCGACCGCCGCGAGCGCTTCGCTCACGCTATGCAGCCGCCCGAGCTCTTTCAGCGCCGCGTCATCGAGCGCCTGCACGCCGAGCGAGACGCGGTTGACGCCGGCCGCGCGGTAGCCGCGAAAGCGCGTCGCCTCGACGCTGGTCGGATTGGCCTCGAGCGTCACCTCGACATCCGACGCGACCGACCAGTGCTTGCCGATCGCGTCGAGAATGGCGGCGACCGTCTCCGGCTTCATCAGCGACGGCGTGCCGCCACCGAGGAAAATCGTCGAGACAGTGCGCGCGCCGATGCGGTCGGCGGTGGTCGCGATCTCGCGCGCGAAGGCGCGCACATAGCGCTCCTCGTCGACACCGACGTGCCGCACGTGGCTGTTGAAATCGCAATACGGGCACTTCGAAAGGCAGAACGGCCAATGGACGTAGACGCCGAAGGTCTCAGCGACGCTCAAGACACGCCTCCGCCAGCTTCGCGAATGCACGGGCGCGATGCGACAGGCCCTGTCCGTTCGGCGGCAGCCCGTGCTTCTGCTCGCTCGTCATCTCGCCGAAGGTCTGATCGAAGCCATCGGGCAGGAACATCGGATCATAACCGAAGCCCCGCTCGCCGCGCGGCGGCCAGACCAGCGTGCCGTCGACCCTGCCTTCGAATTCTTCCGCGTATCCGTCCGGCCAGGCGACGCACAGCGCCGAGACGAAGTGCGCCTTGCGCTGCTCCGGCGTGAACGCGTCGCGCTCGCGCAAGCCCGCTTCGACGCGTTCCATCGCGTGGCGAAAATCCTTCGTGTCGCCGGCCCAGCGCGCCGAATAGATGCCCGGTGCGCCGTCGAGCGCGTCGACCGCAAGCCCCGAATCATCCGCAAACGCCGGCAATCCTGCGGCGCGCGCGGCGGCCTCTGCCTTTATGTGCGCATTCGCTCCGAAGCTCGTGCCGGTCTCCTCCGGCTCCGGCAGCTTCAAATCGGCGGCTGCGACCGCCTCGACGCCGTGGCGCGCAAGCAGCTCGCGCATCTCGGCGAGCTTGCCTTTGTTATGCGTGGCGATGACGAGCCGTCCGGTGATCTGCCGATGCATGTCTACATCACGGCGAGTTTCTGCAGGTCGACGAGCTTGGCGATGCCTTTGCGCGCAAGCGCGATCAACGCGCCGAGCTGTTCCTCGCTGAACGCGACCTTCTCGGCAGTGGCCTGTACTTCCACGATATTGCCTGAGCCGGTCATCACGAAATTCGCGTCGGTATCGGCTTCGGAATCTTCCGCATAGTCGAGATCGAGAACCGCGACGCCGCGGTGCACGCCGCAGGAGATCGCCGCAACGTGGTCGCGCAGCGGGTTCACGCGCAACATGTCGCGCGCCTTCATCCACGTGATGCAGTCCGACAGTGCAACCCAGGCACCGGTGATCGAGGCCGTGCGCGTGCCGCCGTCGGCCTGGATGACGTCGCAGTCGAGCGTGATCTGGCGCTCGCCGAGCGCCGTCAGATCGACCACCGCGCGCAGGCTGCGCCCGATCAGGCGCTGAATCTCGAGGGTGCGGCCGCCCTGCTTGCCGGCCGTCGCCTCGCGCCGTGTCCGTTCATTGGTCGCGCGCGGCAGCATGCCGTATTCGGCGGTGACCCAGCCGCGGCCCTGACCCTTGAGCCAGGGCGGCAGGCGCTCTTCGAGCGTCGCCGTGACCAGCACGTGCGTGTCGCCGAATTTGACGAAGCACGAGCCCTCGGCATGCTTCACCACGCCGCGGTCAAGCGAGACGGCACGCAATTCATCAGGCTGTCGGCGGCTCGGCCGCATCCGCAATCCTTACAAAAGTTCGGCGCAAAGGAACGCGGCAGATTGCATACCGCTCCGGGCCAACGCAAGCACAAGGAGCGCGGAGGCTGGCGCGGACAGCGGTGGATCAGTGAAGAAGAGCGGAACTTCAGGCCGGCAATTCAGCCGGCTCGACCTCGGCTTCGATCGCGGCCGCAATCGCGACGCGACGGCTTCCCACGGATGCGGCGAGTGAGATCGCGCTGCGGCGTGCCAGCGGCTTGGTCGTGACGAGCGTATCACGCGATTGGGCGAAAATTGCACGGCCAGCGGTGGGCGATTGCGCCACCGCCATCAGCTGATCGAGCGCGCAGGTCGCCGCGATCGCGAGCCCGATCGCATTCAGATGGGCACGGCTGTAGCAGAACACGGCGAGCCGTGCCCGCTCGCTGTCGGTCAGCGTGGCGACGATCTCATGCACGCTTTGGCTCGCCGCGCCATAGAGGCGGTCCAGCGCCTCGCCCATCGCGGCGCGGTCGTCATGATCGGGGGTCTGCACCTCGGCGATTTTCAAGCCCATGCGCGGCATGCTGGTTCTCCTTGCCCGAAGCCCCTTTGGGGTCGGCCCCAGCCTTGCGTCTTGCGACCCATTGCCGGGACCTCGACCGCCCGCCCCAAAAATTGCAAGCTGATGATGACACACGTCTTTCGGCGCGGAAAATTGTGTCGAATCCTGATTCGGAAATACACGTAGCGACACAATGGCTTGAACTCGGCGCCGAGGAAGAACAATCTGTAGGGGGTAAGGAGGAGTGTGTCGCGTGTCGTACGAGGTTCCTCTCAGCGCGTCGCAGATCTCGAGCGCGCAGGCCGGCCTGGCGCAGCTGAACGAGCGGTCGCGCGAAATCTTCCGCCAGATCGTCGAGAGCTATCTGGCCACGGGCGAGCCGGTCGGGTCGCGCAATCTCTCGCGCATCATCCCGATGACGCTCTCGCCCGCGTCGGTCCGCAATGTGATGGCGGATCTGGAGCAGCTTGGCCTGGTCTACGCGCCGCACACGTCGGCCGGTCGGCTGCCGACTGAGCGAGGTTTGCGCTTTTTCGTCGACGCGCTGATGCAGGTCGGCGATCTCACCGAAAGCGACCGCCAGGCGATCGAGGCGCAAGTCGCCGCCGCCGGGACCTCGAAGTCGATGGACTCGGTGCTGAACGAAGCCTCCGGGCTGCTGTCCGGCCTGACCCGCGCCGCCGGCGTCGTTCTGGCGGTCAAATCGAACACGCGCCTGAAGCACATCGAATTCGTGCGGCTCGAGCCGGAGCGCGCGCTGGTGGTGCTCGTGTCGGAAGACGGGCAGGTCGAAAACCGCGTGCTGACACTTCCGCCCGGGCTGCCGACCTCGGCGCTGACCGAAGCGACCAATTTCCTCAACGCGCGCATTCGCGGCCGCACCCTGGCGGACGCGCGCGCCGAGCTCGAGCGCGAGCTCGAGGCCGGCAAGGCCGCGCTCGATCAGCTGACGCAGAAGATCATCTCGGCCGGGCTTGCGAGCTGGTCCGGCGGCGGCAGCGAGGAGCGCAAGCTGATCGTGCGTGGGCAGGCGCATCTGCTCGAGGATCTGCATGCGCTCGAAGATCTGGAACGCGTGCGCCTCTTGTTCGATGACCTCGAGGAGAAGCGCGGCGTCGCCGATCTGCTCGGCCGTGCCGAGCAGGCAGACGGCATGCGGATCTTCATCGGATCGGAGAACAAGCTGTTTTCGCTTTCGGGCTCCTCGACCATCGTGTCGCCCTATCGCGACGGGCAGGGCCGCATCGTCGGCGTTCTCGGCGTGATCGGCCCGACGCGGCTGAATTACGCGCGCATCATCCCGATGGTGGACTACACCGCGAAGGTCGTCAGCAAGGTGCTCGGCGGCTAGATCTTCAGTAATCGATCACAAAGGCTTGATTTTTGCGCTTTCAGCCCTGATATCCCGGGCGAAAATCGGCAAATTGGAACGAGTGACGCGATGACCGATACCAATACGGGCGCGCCGCAGGCGCCCGAGACTGCGACTCCCGAAGCCGCCGCGCCCGATCCCACGGTGGCCCTCGCCAAGGAAGCCGCGGAGCTGAAGGATCGGCTGCTGCGTACCCTGGCGGAGATGGAGAATCTGCGCCGGCGCACCGAGCGCGAAGTTGCCGACGCGCGCGCCTATGGGATCACCAATTTTGCCCGCGATATCCTCGCCGTCGCAGACAATATGGAGCGCGCGCTGAAAGCGCTCGATGACGAGATCCGCGAGAAGGCGGATGCCGGCGTGAAGGCGCTGCTCGATGGCGTCGAGCTGACCGAGCGCGAGCTGATCAAGGTCATGGAAAAGCACGGGGTCAGGAAGCTCGAGCCGCAGGGGCAGAAGTTCGATCCGAACCTGCATCAGGCGATGTTCGAGCTGCCCGACCCGTCCGTGCCGGCCGGCACGATCGTTCAGGTGATGCAGCCGGGCTATACGATCGGCGAGCGCGTGCTGCGCCCCGCGCTGGTCGGTGTCGCGAAGGGCGGGCCGAAAGCGAGCGCCGCCGAAGCGCCGGCGAACGACAATTCCGGCGAAGCCGGCTAGATTCGTTGTTTGGTCCGCATTTTCTGCGGCGAACCGGTGCCCACTTCGCCGGAAAATGCTCCTGTCCTGATCTTTAGCGGATCTCGATGTTGTCGCGGATCGTGCGCAGCTTCGGATAGATGTCGTTCCAGGCGGTGCGGCGCACGATCGCAAACATGTGCAAATGACCCTGCTGGCCGAAGCGCAGCCACTGCACGGTCGTGACATCGGTGCCGCTCTCGATGTCCTTGGCCTCGGCGACGATTTCGTGACCCGCCATCTGTCCGATCCGTAACGGCTCGGCGCGCGTGATCTTCACATCCTTGATGCCGGGCGCACCGCTGAAGATGTCGCGCGCGAACTTGTCGCGCTCTTCCGGCTTCGGCGCTTCGCCGATCTTGACCCCGACCAGCAGGAACGGCTGCTCGACATTCTTGACCGAATCCTTCGGTCCCTCGGTCAGGATCGCGCTCCCATCGACGGCGGCGCGCAGCACGCGGAAGCCCGCCAGATTGTTGAGCTTGTAAGGCAGGATCGAAAGCTTCTCGCTGTCGGGAATTTCCTTGCGCACCGCGATTGTCTTGAACGCTTCGCGCAACATCGCATCGGTGACGGCCGCGTGCGAGGCCTCCAGCATCTGCACCGAAATGAAGGCAGCGACGCCGTCGAGCGTCGCGATCACCACGGCTTCGTAGCGCTTCTGGCCGTCGGCTTCGCGCGGACCCGCAATGAACAGGCCCTTGCCGCCCTTGAGCGCGAGCGGCTCGCGCAGCGCCACCTGCATGCCGCGCTGTTTCATCGCCTCGTCGGTGAGACTCTTCTCGAGCTCGGGATAGGCTTCGCCCGGCATCGAGGACATCAAAATCACCGCATTGGCCTGCGGGTTCTCGAACCCGCTCAAGCGCGCGCTCGGCATGAAGCCGGCCGGCGGCACCAGACCGACGCGAGAGTTGACGGGGAAGGTCGGGTCGGCTGCGAAAGCCGGCGCCAGGGTGAGCGCGAGAGCAAGCGCGCCGAAGATCGTGCTTCGCAGGGGCAGATAACTGGACATGGGTCTAACCCGTTGACAACGGCAATGATAGCAATGGCGGCCCGCCGTGACGGGCCCGCGCATACAGTGTCGCAACATGGGCGACAATGCGGCCGGAGCGGCTCTTAACGCCTTGCGATCGATGTTCCAAGGTTCGTTCTGGCGGCCGGTCTTTAGCATAGCACGCCGCCATGTGACACTGCGCGCGCACGGAGGATCATCAATGGTGACGAATGGCAGCTTCTATTGGAACGAGCTGATGACCCGCGACGCCGAAGCGGCGAAGAAATTTTATGGCGCGACGCTCGGCTGGACCTTTGAAGCTATGGAGCAGGGCGAGGGGGCGACCTACTGGGTCGCGAAGGTCGGCGATGAATCGGTTGCGGGAATTTATCAGCTCGGCGCGGACGACGAAGACACGTCCGAGGGATGGTTCGCCTATGTGGCGGTCAGCGATCTCTCGACTGCGCTGGCGCGCGCCACGATGGAGGGCGGCGAGGTCGTGCGCGAGCCGTGGGACGTGCCCGGCGTCGGGCGCATCGCGATCGTCAACGACAATGTCGGTAACTCACTCGGATGGATGACGCCGAGCGAATGAGCTCGAGCATGATCCCGAAAAAGCCTGCCCCGCACTTGATGCGGGGTGGGCACCGGTTTTCAAAAAAAGATCATGCTCCACGAACAAGCGCCGAGACCCGGCGCAGCGTCAGATTGAACCTGCCGCCCTCTGGCAGCAGCGTGGACGTGTCCGGCAAGATGCGGTCGATGCCATGAAAGGCGAGCCGGCCCGCGCCGCCGAGCACGACGGCGTCGCCCGAGGCAAGACGCACCGAAGAGGTCGGGTCGCTGCGCTTGAGCCCGCCGACGCGAAACAATCCGGTATCGCCGAGCGAGAGCGAGACCACCGGCGCGGCGAAATCCTGCTCGTCCTTGTCCTGATGCTGGCCCATGCGAGCGCTCGGCGCGTAGTAGTTGATGAGGCAGGCCTCGGGCGGCGCGGCGTAGCCGGCGAGATCGCGCCATGCCTGCATGATGATGTCCGGAATTGGCGGCCATGGCATGCCGGTTTCCGGATGCGTTGCCTGATAGCGATAGCCGCGCGCCGCATCGGTGACCCAGCCGAGCGGACCGCAATTGGTCATCTGCACCGACATCGGCTTGCCCGAGCCCGGCATGCGCGGCGTGTACAGCGGCGCGGCGGCGATCACGGCGCGCACGGCCGCGAGCAGTGCGTCCTGTGCCGGGCCATCCAGATAGCCGGCCGTCAACGTGACGCCGGGCGCAATCATCATGCTCATGCGTGACGTGGTAGGTCATCCGCGCATCGGACGCGACCCGAATTGCGGCTGGAAGGCCAAGTTGCTCATTTTGCCGTCTGCTCCGAACGTCAGGGGACGAGCGGCGGCATCTGAGTATTCCTGAGGTATCAGGAGGCTCGCTTCCACGCGGTCGCGGCCCTGTGACAATTTGAAGACATTCCGCGGTCGCAGCGCTATACTTCACTCAGCAGGTCGCGGCACCCGCGTGACCAGCACTGCAATTTTGAACTTTGCGTCACCTCGAGCCTCGCGACCGTTCCAAGAACGGCTGAGGGAGGCTCATGATGCCAAATGTCCATGTGATTACCGGCGCGGGCGAGAGCCAGGCGCACCCCATCGTCCGCAAGATCACCTTTGCGGACCTGAAGGATGCGGTGACAAAAGGCGTCGACGACTTCTGGGCGATGCCGACGCAGGTTATTTTTCTCGTCGTCATCTATCCGCTGGTCGGCGTGTTTCTGGCCCGTCTGACATTCGGCTACGGCGTGATGCCGCTCCTCTTTCCGCTCGCTGCGGGGTTCGCGTTGATCGGCCCCTTCGCGGCCATCGGCCTCTATGAGATGAGCCGGCAACGCGAGCTCGGTGTTGATGTCACATGGAAGCACGCTTTCGGACTGCTGCGCTGCCCTTCGCTTGACGCCATCTTCGCCCTCGGCATGCTGCTGATGGTCGTGTTCCTGGTCTGGCTTGCTGTCGCACAATCGCTCTATCAGTCGCTGTTTGGCTACGGATCGCCGGAATCGATCGAGCAGTTCCTCCGCGACATCTTCACCACGCGCGCGGGCTGGGCGCTCATTATCGTCGGAAATGGCATCGGCTTCCTGTTCGCGGTTTTCGTTCTGAGCATCAGCGTTGTGTCCTTCCCGCTGCTCTTGGATCGCGATGTCGGTGCGATCGTCGCGATGCAAACGTCCGTCAGCGTGGTGCTTCGCAATCCGCTGATGATGGCGCTGTGGGGCCTATTCGTTGCCGTCGCGCTGGCGATCGGTTCGCTGCCGATCTTTGTTGGGCTCGCGGTCGTGCTCCCGGTGCTGGCCCATTCGACATGGCATCTCTATCGCAAGGTCGTCGAACCGGATTCGAGCCCGCGACATGAACGGCATCGCCGGCCGAAAGAAGGACGGCGCTATGCCGCGGACTTCCCTGCCATCCTCTTCCCGCGGGCTCATGAGGATGAGCCGAAAGAATAATCTGACTGGATTTGCGTGTGGCCCAGCTCGCGGGCTCGATGATTGCAATCGATATGATTGCAATCGGTCCGGTATACGAGATCGTTCGTTCTCGCACGCAATTCCGAGCGCGCGCGATTTGTTCAAACAAATCGGAGCGGCCTCGCTCGGACGCGCGTCACGAGAGCATGATCCCGGCTTTCGGAAAGATCAGCCCCCCGCCGCAAAAAAGATGATCCGCGTGAGCAGTGTATAGTTCGATTCGAACACCATGATGCCCACGAACACCAACATCAGTAGTGGGGGCAGCAGAATCGCGTAGGTGAGGGCCAACCGCTCCCACGCCATATGCATGAACACCGCGACGATCAGGCCCGCCTTGAAAATCATGAACAGCAGGATGAGCGACCACCTGAGATATCCATGGAGGCCGAAATAGTCGACGAGATAGGAGCCCGTGCTCAGGACAAACAGCCATCCCCAGACCACGAGGTAAAGTTTGATCGGGTGTTGCTGCCCTTCGATGTGTGCTGCGACTGCCTGTGCCATGTGTGGCCTCACCAGAGATAGAACAGCGCAAAGATGAACACCCACACCAGATCGACGAAGTGCCAATACAGGCCCATGATCTCGACGATCTCGTAGCGGCCCTTGCGACTCGTGAAGAAGCCGCGCGTCTCGCGGTCGAACTCGCCGCGCAGCACTTTCCGCGAAATGATGAGCAGGAAGATCACGCCGAACGTCACGTGCGTGCCGTGGAAGCCTGTGATCATGAAGAAGCTGGACCCGAACTGCGCCGCGCCCCATGGATTGCCCCAGGGCCGCACGCCTTCCATGATCAGCTTGGTCCATTCGAACGCCTGCATTCCGACGAAAGTCGCGCCGAATGCCGCGGTCACCAGCATCAGCGCCGCGCTTTTGGCGCGATCGCGGCGGTAGCCGTAATTGACCGCCATCGCCATCGTCCCGCTGCTGCTGATCAGGATGAAAGTCATGATGGCGATGAGGATGAGCGGAATTTCTGTGCCGCCAATGTGCAAGGCGAAAACTTTACTCGGGTTGGGCCAAGGCACCGTGGTCGACATCCGCACCGTCATGTAGGACAGCAGAAAACAGCTGAAGATGAAGGTGTCGCTCAGGAGGAAGATCCACATCATGGCCTTCCCCCACGAGACGTTCTTGAACGCACGCTGGTCGGACGACCAGTCGGCGGCGATGCCGCGCCAGCCCGAAGGCCGCGGCGTGACGAGATCGGGCTCTGCGAGCGATGTGTCTGCCATTTTGTCTCAGCCCCTCCTCAGCTCAAAAGCTGACGACAGATGGCGGCGAAGTCGCCGACCCACGGCGTCAGGAGAGTGAACAAGACGATCCAGAGCGCGAGCAGAAAATGCCAGTAGACCGCGCACAGCTGCACGCTTAGGCGGATCTGGCTCACGTCGCGGCCGCGCCACACTTTGTCGATGGTCATCCCCAACGCCACGAGGCCGCCCAACAAGTGCAGTCCGTGCAGTCCGGTGAACAGATAGAAGAAGGAGTTGGCCGGATTGGCCGCCAGGAAATAGCCGGCGGCATTCAGCTGTTGCCACGCCAATAGCTGCCCGACCAGGAATGCAACGGCGAAGAGGCCTCCTGCCATCAGGCCGTCGACGACGGCTTCCATCTGTCCCCTGCGTGCCGCAACCTGCGCGTAGTGCAGCGCGACGCTGCTCAAGACCAGTACACCTGTGTTGACCCACAGCAGCGTCGGCGCGGGCAGCTGGGCCCAGTCCGCCACCTGCATTCGCATCAGGTAGGCGCTGACGAAGAGTGCAAACAACGAACTGACGACGGCAAGAAACACACCCAATCCGATCGCCGCCGGAGGCAAGGACGATGCGTCCGTGTCTCCGACCTGGTCGATCGCGCCGACCTCCAACCAGGGCTTGGCCATCAGCCTTTGCCGTGACAGCCACCATGCGATGATGGCCCCGATTGGAAGCAGGACGACGAGTACCGCGGTATTCACGACACGTCTTTCCTAAGCGGCTCGCACCAGCGCGGGCTGGTTTTGCGGCACGAAATCCTGCGCGGCACCCGGCACGCTGTAATCGTAGGCCCAGCGATAGACCACCGGGAGCTCCTTGCCCCAGTTGCCGTGTCCCGGAGGAGTTTCCGGCGTCTGCCATTCGAGCGTGGTGGCTCCCCACGGATTGCTGCCGGACTCCTTGCCCTTGAACAGGCTCCAGATCAGGTTGAACAGGAACACCATCTGGGCGACGCCTACCAGCAACGCCGCCATGGTGATGAAGATGTTCAGCGTCGTCGCCGAGTCCGGAATGAAAGTTGTTCCGCCGAGCTCGAAATACCGCCGCGGCACACCCAGCAGGCCGAGATAGTGCATCGGGAAGTAGATCGCATACGCCCCAAGGAAGGTGACCCAGAAGTGGAGCTTGCCGAGCGTCTCGCTCAGCATTCGCCCCGTGACCTTCGGGTACCAATGATAGATCCCGCCGAAGATCACGAAGATCGGCGCCATGCCCATCACCATATGGAAGTGGGCGACGACGAACATGGTGTCGGACAGCGGAACGTCGACAACGACGTTACCAAGGAACAGCCCGGTCAACCCGCCGTTCACGAACGTAACGATGAAGGCAAGGGCGAACAGCATCGCGCTCGTGAGATGAATGTCGCCGCGCCACAAGGTAAGCACCCAGTTGTAGACCTTGATGGCCGTTGGGATGGCGATGATGAGCGTGGTGGTGGCAAAGAAGAATCCGAAATACGGATTCATGCCGCTCACATACATGTGGTGCGCCCAGACGACAAAGCTGAGGGCGCCGATGGCGACGATCGCCCACACCATCATCCGATAGCCGAAGATGTTCTTTCGGGCGTGGGTGCTGATCAGGTCGGAGACGATGCCAAAGGCCGGCAAGGCGACGATGTAGACCTCGGGATGGCCGAAGAACCAGAAGAGGTGCTGAAACAAGAGCGGACTGCCGCCGCGATATTTCAAGTAACTGCCCATCTCGACAATGGCCGGCATGAAAAAGCTGGTGCCGAGAACCCTGTCGAACAGCAGCATCACGCAGCCGACGAACAAGGCGGGGAAGGCCAGCAAGGCGAGAACCGTGGCCGTGAAGATGCCCCACACCGTCAGCGGCAGACGCATCAATGTCATCCCGCGCGTACGCGCCTGCAGCACCGTCACGACGTAGTTCAAGCCGCCCATCGTGAAGCCGATGATGAAGAGGATCAGCGAGGAGAGCATCAAGATGATGCCCCACTGCTGCCCCGGCGTACCCGTGAGGATGGCTTGCGGCGGATACAGGGTCCAGCCAGCGCCCGTGGAGCCTCCCGGCACGAAAAAACTCGCCACCAGGACCAGCACCGCGAGCAGATAGACCCAGTAGCTGAGCATGTTCACATAGGGGAAGACCATGTCCCGTGCGCCCACCATCAGCGGGATCAGGTAATTTCCGAAGCCTCCGAGGAACAGCGCGGTGAGCAGATAGATCACCATGATCATGCCGTGCATGGTGATAAATTGCAGATACTCGCCCGGACCAATGAGGGTGAAGCTGCTCGGGAAGGCCAATTGGAGCCGCATCAGCCACGACAACACCAGCGCCACCAGTCCAATCGCGAGCGCAGTGATCGAATACTGGATGGCGATGACTTTGGCGTCCTGGCAAAAGACGTATTTCGTCACCCAGCTCTTCGGATGATAGAGCTCAACATCTTGAACTTCGGCGGCTGGGATGTGTCCGGCTGCGCCAATCGTGGTATCGGCCATTGGAATGCCCTCGCTCTTCGCGATGCGACTCGACGACCTCGAGTCTCATCGTGCGGGTCTTTCCCCATGCCCCGTTGCTCAAACCAGGATCTACTGCGTTCCTTTCGCTTGTCTGGTGCGAGCAAACATTTGCGCGAACGTTTTCTGTTTTTGTAGCCACGCCTGATATTCGCTCTCCTCCTCGACGACGACCTTGCTGCGCATGTTGTAGTGCACCATGCCGCACAGCTCGGTGCAGAGGATGTCGAAGGTCCCGGTTCTGGTGGGGATGAACCAGACATAGGTCACCATGCCCGGCACCATATCCATCTTGGCGCGGAACTCCGGCACATAGAAGCTGTGCACGACATCGATCGAGCGGAGCAGGACCTTGACCGGCTTGTCGATCGGCAGGTGCAAGTCGTCGGCTTCGATCACGACATCGTCGTGCGCATCGCGATCGTCTGGGTTCAAACCCAACGGGTTGTCAGGAGCGACGTACCGGGTATCCGACGTGCCCAGCCGGCCGTCTTTCCCTGGCAGGCGGAAATTCCATTGCCACTGCTGGCCGACGATCTCGATCTCGGACGCTCCGGGTGGAACCGTGACGAATTGGTTCCAAACGAACAGGCCGGGCGCCAACATCGCCGCCACGCCCACGCCGGTCCCTATGGTGAGCCACCACTCGAGCTGCTTGTTCTCCGGATTGTAGATTGCCCGTCGTCCCTCCTGATGACGGAAGCGGAAGACGCAGTAGGCCATGAACAAGACGATGGCGGTGAAAACCGCGCCGGTAATCCAGAACGTGAGATTGATCGTGTCGTCGATGTAACGCCAGTTCGAAGCAATCGGCGTCCACCACCACGGGCTCAGAATGTGAAACAGTACCGAGCCGAGCGCCACTAAAACCAGAATGACCGCTGTACCCATCCCTTTGCCCCTGGAGGCCATGGACGTGGGTCAACACACCATCAATCCTATTCCTGCCGTGAGTTCGGGACAACTTGTGAGGACGAGGGATGCCATACTCGGGTGTGTTACGGAGCGATCTTCTTTTCCAAAAAATGCTCTCCTGCGGCATCTTCCGGCCGCAACACACCCGTCCTGCTTGGAGGCGATATCAGACCGCGATGTCGCCGGACTGGATTTTCTTCACGCCGGCCTTGTCCATGTCGAGCCAGGCCTTCGCGAGCGAGCCCATGGTGTCGATGCCGCGGCAGGCGTCCTCGATCACGTAGACGTTCAGGCCCGCACGTCGCCCGTCGACCGCGCTCCAGGCGACGCAGAAGTCGGTCGCAAGTCCGGTCACGAAGATCGTCGTGATGCCGCGCTCCTTCAAATAGCTTGCAAGTCCGGTGTTGGTCTTCTTGTCGGCTTCGAGAAAGGCCGAATAGCTGTCGACGTCGTTGCGGAAGCCTTTGCGAATGATGAGCTGCGCATTCGCGATCTTCAGGTCCTTCGACAGCTCCGCGCTCTCGGTGCCTTGCACGCAGTGATCGGGCCAGAGCACTTGATCGCCATAGGGGAGGCGCACCACCTCGAACGGCTTCTTGCCGGGATGGCTCGACGCGAACGAGATGTGGCCGGGCGTGTGCCAGTCCTGGGTCAGCACGACGTTCTCGAAAACCTTGGCGAGAGCGTTGATGACGGGGATGACCTTCTCGCCGTCCTTCACCGCGAGGCTGCCGCCCGGGAGAAAGCAGTTCTGGACATCAACGACCACCAGCGCGGAGGCCGCGTCCGGCTTGATCTTGTCCGCCGCACGAGCCGATGGCTGCAACCATCCGCTCGCCAAAACACCCGCCAATCCGAAGACCGTCTGACGCCGATCGAGATGAGAATCGAAATGAGACATTGGCCATGCTCCGTGATGTGCTGCATTGA
>Ga0081539_10001497_pt1 | contig 39539 bp, 36 predicted proteins | sample TabmetS4T2R2_FD_71023 | JGI IMG/M metagenome (GOLD analysis project Ga0081539, IMG submission 71023) | Tabebuia heterophylla rhizosphere microbial communities from the University of Puerto Rico - S4T2R2 | ecosystem: Host-associated > Plants > Roots > Rhizosphere ... | reverse complement strand
GCGGGGGGGGCGGGCCGGCTGGCCCCGCGGGACGCCGCCCCGGCGCTCGGGGACGGTCTGCGGCGCGTGCTCAGCGACCGCGCACTCGCCGAGCGCCTCGGTCGCGGAGCGCGCGCGTCCGCGCAGCCGTGGCTGCAAACACCCGAGGAGTGGGCGGCGCGCACGCGCGCGCTCGTCGAGGCGGTGCTGAGATGAAGAAGCTGCTGATGGTGACGCGCGATCGCCATCCGTGGCCGCTGGACGACGCGCGACGCCGCAAGTACGACGCGCTCGCGGAGCTCGTCGACCTCCGCGTCCTCGGCTCCGGCGACGCGCGCGACGAGGGCCGCTACCGGTTTGCGCCGCCGCGCGCGTTCGTCGACCTCGCGCTCCTACCGCGTCGCGTCGCGGAGGAGTTGCGCAGCTTCGGGCCCGACGCCGTCCTCGTCCAGGGCGTGCACGAGGCCCTCGGCGTGCTGGCGGCGCGGCGGACGACGCGAAGCGACGCGAAGGTGATCCTCGACGTGCAGGGCGACTGGCGCGCCGCCGCGCGCGAGTACGGATCGCCCGTGCGCCGCCTCGCCGCGCCGGTCGCGAACGCCGCCGCACCGTTTGCGGTGCGTCACGCCGACGCCGTACGAACCGTCTCGGCGCAGACGTCCGACCTGGTGCGGCGGCTCGGCGTCGAGCCGGCGGGAACGTTCCCGTCGTACGTCGACCTCGACTCGTTCGGCGGCGAGCCGAAGCCGCTGCCGCCCGAGCCGCGCGTGCTCTTCGTCGGCGCGCTCGAGCGCGTCAAGGGCGTGGACGTCCTGCTCGAGGCCTGGCCGCGGGCCTCGCTTCGGATCGTCGGCACCGGTCCACTGGCGGACCTCGTCGTAGACGCGGCGGACGTCGCGTGGTCGCCGCGCCTCGACCAGCCCGAGGTGGCTGCCGCGCTCGACGACTCGTGGTGCCTCGTCCTGCCGTCGCGCTCCGAGGGGCTCCCGCGGGTCGTCCTGGAGGCGATCTCGCGTGGCCGGGCCGTCGTCGGCTCCCGCGTGGGCGGCATTCCCGACGTGATCGAGGACGGCGTCAACGGCCTGCTCGTGCCGCCGGACGACCCACCCGCGCTCGCCGGAGCGATCGAAAGCGTCCTCTCCGACCGCCGCCTCGCCGAGCGTCTCGGAGCGGCCGCCCACGAGAGCGCTGCGCTGTGGCGGACGACCCCGGAGGAGTGGGCGCGCCGGATCGCGGCCCTCGTACACTGATCCGGTGCGGGCCGAGCGGGCGAAGCAGCTGCTGAAGAACGGCGTCTACCGGTCGCTGGGGGAGATCACGAGCGGACTCGGCGTCGCCGACGGGAACGGCGACGCCACGCTGCGCGTGCTCATGTACCACAAGATCAACGACCTCTCCGAGAACCCGCTCAGCGTCCCCGTCGGGCTCTTCGACGAGCAGATGGGCCTGCTCGCCGACCTCGGGTACACCGTCGTCGGACTCGAGCAGGTGCTCGACCACTACACGCTCGGGACGCCGCTGCCGCCGGGTGCCGTCCTGATCACGTTCGACGACGGCTACCGCGACAACATGGAGAACGCGGTCGAGGTGCTGCAGAGGCACGGGTATCCCGCCGTGCTCTTCGTCCCGATCGGCTTTCTCGACACGACCTTGCCGCTTCCGCACGAGGAGCGGCTTGCGCAGCGCGGGATCGTCAACCGCACGCTCGACTGGAGCGACCTGCCCGACCTCGAGCGCGGCGGGATTCGCGTCGAGGCACATGGAATCTCGCACCGCCCGCTCGCCGATCTCGAGGTCGACGAGGCTGCGCGCGAGATCGTGCTCGCGAAGCTGAAGCTCGAGGAGGCGCTCGGCCGTGAGGTGCGCGCGTTCGCGTACGTGAAAGGTTCGGAGGCGCACTTCAAGCTCGTGCACCTCTCCTTGCTGCGCCAGGCCGGCTACGACATCGCGTTCACGTCGGTCTCGGGCGCGAACTCGCCGCGCACCGATCCGCTGCGTCTCCATCGCTACAACGTCGAGCCGTACCCGCCGCGGACGTTCGAGCTCGTCCTGCGCGGGGCCTGCGACCTGATCGCGGTGAAGGACACGGTCAGCGGGACGTACGCGCGGCGTGTGCTGAACGCCGCCCTCGGCACCTCGACGAAGTGATCGCCGCGCAACGGGAGCCGTTCCTCGCCGTGATGCGCGAGGTCTACGGCAGCGCGATGTCGGCGCCGGAGTTCGATTGGTGGTTCGACCGCAACCCGGTCGGCCCGCGGCTGGTGACCATGTCGGAGGGCGGCGGCCAGGCGCTCGGCGTGTCCGCGATGTCGTTCTTCCGCATGCGGCTCGGCGGTGCGGAGCGCGACGTCGCGTTCGCCGTGCATGCGGCGACGACGCCTGCGGCGCGCGGGCGCGGAGTCTGGTCGGCGCTGGAGCTGCACAACGAGGAGCAGGCGGCCCGCGCCGGCGCTCCCTGCGTCCTCGGCTTCACGAACCCGATGGCGGGCCCGATCCTCGTCGGCAAGCTCGGCTGGCGCGACCTCTGCCGGTTGCGGATCTGGGCGCATCCGCAGCGGCTGCGCCGCACCGGCCGCGGCGGGCTGCGTGGCGGTGCCGCCCCGCGCTTCGACGAGCGCCACGGCTCCGCCGACGGCACGCGCGGCAACCGCTTCGTCAAGGACGCGGCGTACCTGACGTGGCGCTACACGGACTCTCCGCGCGAGTACCGACTGGTCGACGGAGACCGCGGGTATGCCGTCATCGGCCACGCTCTGCACAAGGGCTACTCAGCCGGGCTCGTCTGTGAGCTCGCAGGCCGCCGCACGATGGGGCTGCTGCGGCGCTGCCTCCGTGCCGTGGACGCGGACGTCGTCATCGCCTTCGTCAACCGCGGGGAGGAGCGGACGTACCTCGCGGCAGGCTTCGTGCCCACGCCTGAGTCGATCCGGTTCATCGGCAAACCACTCGCCGACGGCGTCGAGCTTCCCGCCGACCGCGCTGCCTGGCGCTTCACCCTCGGCGATCTCGACTTCTTTTGATGCGCCGTCTCGTCTTCGTCACGCAGAAAGCGGATCCGGTCGATCCGGTGCTCGGCGCAACGATCCCGAAGATCCGAGCGCTGGCCGCGCGCGTGGACGAGGTGATCGTGCTCGCCGCCTCGTCGGTGCCCGGCGCGCTACCCGAGAACTGTCGCGTGTTCCACTTCGGCGCCGGCACCAAGGCCCTGCGCGGCGTGCGCTACGAGACGTCGCTCGCGCGGTCTCTCGGTCCCCGTCCGGTGGCGCTCGTGGCGCACATGTGTCCGATCTACGCGGTGCTCGCCGCGCCGCTGCTGCGGCCGCTGCGCGTCCCGATCGTGCTCTGGTACGTGCATCACGAGATCAAGCCGACGCTGCGCGTAGCCACGAAGGTCGCCACACGGATTGCGAGCGTCGATCGCACGAGCTTCCCGATCGAGACGCCCAAGCTCGCCGCGATCGGACACGGCATCGACGTGCGCGCGCTCGCCTGCGTCCCCAGCGGACGGAACGGCCCGCTGCGGCTGCTCGCGCTCGGTCGCTACTCGCGCGTGAAGCGTCTCGAGGTCGTGCTCGACGCGATGGCGCGCGCAAGTGCCCGGGTGACGCTCGACGCCTACGGGCCCGAGGGACACGCCGGGTACCGCGACGAGCTCGTCGCGAAGGCGGCCGCACTCGGTGTCGACGCGCGGTTCTTCGGGCCGGTGCCGTTCGCGGACGTCCCGCGGCTGTACGCCGAGCACGACGTCCTCGTCTCGAACACGCGCGGCGGCGCCGACAAGGTCGTCCTCGAGGCGGCGGCTTCGTGCCGGCCCGCGCTGGCATCGTCGCCCTCGCTCGCTCCCGTGGTCGACGACCTGGCCTACGACGGTCCCGACGAGCTCGCGCGACGCCTCGATCGACTCAGTGACCTTTCGGGCGACGAGCTGAGCCGGCTCGGCCAGGCATTGCGGGAGCGTGTCGAGCGCTCGCACAGCGTCGACACCTGGGCGGACGCGATCATTCGGCTCGCGCAGCGATGAGCGTCAAGGTCGTCCATCTCCAGAAGGTCGCAGGCATCTCCGGCTCCGAGGCGCACCTGCTCTCGTTGCTGCCGCGACTGCGCGACCGCGGCTGGGACGTGCGGATGCTGATGCTCCACGGTCCCGAACCGGGTGCGTGGGACTTCGCGCGCGAGATGGAGGCGCGGGACGTGCCGCTGTCCACGATCCCGATCCGCGCCGACGTCGACCCGCTCGCGTACGTGCAGCTCGCCGCCTTTCTCGCGCGCGAGCGTCCGACGATCCTGCACACGCACCTCGTCCACGCGGATGCGTACGGGCAGATCGCCGGTGCGTTGACCGGGATCCCCGTGCGGATCTCGACGAAGCACGGGTTCAACGAGTTCCGCGAGGGGCGCGCGTTCGGCCTCGCCGACCGCGCGGTCGCGTCGCTCGCGCACGTGCACATCGCGATCTCGCGAGGGCTCGCGCGCTACCTCGACGAGACCGAGGGATTCGACGAGTCGTCGTTCCACATCGTCCATTACGGGATCGTCGGCGACGGTCCGACGCGCCGGTTCGCCTCGGAGACGCCGCGGCTGCTCTGCGTCGGCCGGCTGATCCCGATCAAGGGTCACATCGTTCTGCTGCGTGCGTTCGCGGAGGCGAAGCAGAAGGTGCCGGCGCTCGAGCTCGACGTCGCCGGCCGCGGCCCCCTCGAGCCGGCGCTGCGCGCATTCGCGCGCGAGCTCGGCGTCGCCGACTCCGTTCGTTTCCTCGGTTACGTCGCGCCGATCGCGGAGGCGATCGAACGGAGCGCGATCGTCGTCGTGCCGTCGCTGGGCGAGGGCTTCGGCATGGTCGCGCTGGAGGCGATGGAGCGCGCGCGTCCCGTCATCGCGGCGGAGATCGGAGGCCTCGGCGAGCTCGTGCAGCACGGGCGAACCGGGCTCCTCGTTCGCGCAGGTGATCCGGCTCCGCTCCGCGACGCGATCGTGGAGCTCGCGCGCGACCCGAAGCGGGCGGCCGAGATGGGCGCGGCTGGGCGGGACCGTGCGCTCGCGCACTTCCCGCAGGATCGCTGCACCGACCGGACCGAGCTGCTCTACGAGGCGTCGCTCAACGGTAGAGCGCAGCAGTTCGCGTCGCCATCCGCTCGACGCTGAACTCGCGGCGGGCGCGCTCGTAGCCGCGCGCGCCGAGCTCGCCCGGGTTGTCGAGGACGCGTCGGACGGCGCGAGCCAACGCGTCGACGTCGTCCGGCGGTACGAGGAATCCCGTCTCGCCCTCGACCACCAGCTCGGGCAGTGAGCTGATGTTGGTTGCCACCACAGGCAACGAACAGAGCATCGCCTCGAGGACCGCGAGGCCGAAGCCCTCCCAGCGGGCGGGGTGGACGAGCAGGTCGGCGCGGCGAAGGACGGCGGAGACGTCAGGGACACGTCCCGGGAGGAGGAGACGGACGCCGAGCTCGCGGGCGAGACCTTCGAGGCGCGGCCGTTCCGGACCCTCCCCGAGCACGACGAGGGTGGGCTCCGACTGCGCAGATGTACATTGATGTACCGCACGGAGGGCGACGTCGACGCCCTTCTGCGGCTCCAGGCGGGCCACACACGCCAGAACCGGCCCGTCTCCGAGGGCCAGCTCGGGATTTTCGCCCCAGGCCGCGGGAGGCTCGTCCATTCCGTAGTGGATGACCTCGACCTTGTCCGCCGGGAGCCCGACCCGATCGACCTGGAAGCTCTTCAAGGCATGGCTGATCGCGACCACCCGCCTCGCGCGGCGGGCGAGCAGCCGCTCCGCGAAGCGCCAGGGTCCGGTGCGGAACCGGTCGTCGTTGTGCTTCGTCGAGAACACCGCGGCGCGCCCGGCGGCGAGCGGGCCGAAGACGTCGGCGTGGACGAGGTGGGTGTGCACGGCATCGGCGCCGCGGAGCGCGCGCCGCAACCCGCGAACGCTTCGCAGCCGCGTGTACGGCACATCGCCCAGCGCGTCGTAGAACGGCTGCGGATCCCAGCCGTCGAGATCATCGAGTCCGACGAAGCGTGCATCGACGCCCAGCGCCCGCAGCGCCGGCAGCAGCGTCAGCAGGTGACGCTCCGAACCGCCGATCCCGCGCATCCGATGGACGTGGACGACGCTCACGGGCGTCGTCGCCTCCACCACGCCTCGAGCGCGCACGCGGCGAGGAGCGCGACCAGGAAGTCCCACGGCACGCGATAGCGCGTCGCCCCGACGAAGACCGCCGCCGCAAGCGTGTTGTAGGCGAGCAGCGCCAGCGCGAGCACCGCGTACCACCGCGGCGCGAACCAGAGCCCGGCGATCCCGAGCGCGAACAGAACGCCGGTGTACGCGGGTTGGACGTCGTCGCGCACGGTGTCGAGCGTCGTTCCCTTGCCCGACCGGCCCTCGGTCTTGGTCGGGCGCGGATCCCACTCCATCCTGACCGTGAGCTGGGCGAGCTTCAGCTTCGCGCCGGGATGGTTCTCGACCCAGCTCCGCGCGAGGCGCGTGTAGAAGCGCATCTGGTCGCACTCGTGCGAGCGGTACTTGCGGCCGGTCTGCTGGTACAGCACCTCCGCTTCCTCCGGGTTGTACTCCGAGTGCGGGATCCGGCGGACGTCGTCGATCCACTTGCCGTGCGTGAGCAGCGAGTACGTCTGCGGATTGTTCGCCTTCCAGAGCGCGCGTCCGTCCGTGGTCAGTGCGAAGCAGCCGACCTCGGCCTTGTTGCGAACCACCCAGGGCGCGACGACGAGCGCCGTCGCGGCAACGAGTGCGGCGGCCGCCCGCCAGTTGCGGAACCTCCACACGAGCCAGCCGGCGAGCACGAGCGGCACCAGCAAGAGCCGCGTGTTGCCGAGGATTGCGAGGCCGGCGAGCGCACCCGCCAGTGCGGCGTAGCGCACCGACCGACGATCCACCGCGACGAGCGTCGCGAGCACGACCCCGGCGGCGAGCGGTTGGTCGACGATCTCCCGGTTCACGTGCACGTCGTGCCAGATCAGGTACGGCGAGAGCGTCGTCGCCACCGCCGCGACGACCGCGAACCACGGCGTGAGGCGCAACCGTCTCCCGATCTCGTACACGAGGACGGCGGTCACGCATGCGAGTGCGGTCTGGGCGAGCCCGAGCGACACCCAGTTGCGCCCGAAGAGCCAGTACACCGGGACGAGGAAGAAGCCGTAGAGCGGCTGCGTGTACGCCGACGGAACGCCCGGGATCAGCCCGTACGTTCCCGAGTGCACGAACGTCCGCGCGAAGTCGTCGCTCTTCTCCGTGTACGCGGTGAGGACGTCGCCCCGCTCGACGACCAGCGCGACGAGGCGCGGAAGGGCGGCCGCGAGCGCGACGACGCTCCAGGCGCGCGCGCGCGTCACGCGCTCAGCGGAGCGGCAGCGGCAGCGCCGACCCAGGCCCGCCGCCAGAGCTCGAGGACGAGCAGGCACCAAAGGCGGTGACCGTGATCAGCGTGGCCGGCGTCGTGTTCCTTGAGCAACCGTTCAACGACGTCGCGCCGGAACAACGGCTCTGTGGGCAGGAGGTCGTGTGCTTGCTCGCGCAGCTCGCCGCGGAACCAGCGCGCGAGCGGCAACCCGAAGCCGGCCTTGCCGCGCCCGGCCACGTCGGGCGGCAGGACGTCGGCAAATGCCCGGCGCAGCGCGATCTTGCCGTGGCGCCCGCGAACCTTCAGCCGATCGGGCAGCGACACGCCGAGCTCGACGACCTCACGGTCGAGGAACGGCGAGCGCAGCTCGAGGGAGTGCGCCATCGAGGCGAGATCCGCCTTGGGCAGCAGGTCGCCGGCGAGGTACGTCTCGATGTCGAGCGCCTGGAGCCCGCGGACTCCGTCCCAACGCGGCTGCGGCAGGAACCCCCCGGCGGGATCCTCCGTCCACAGCTCGCGGCGGACGTCTCGCGGGAACACTTCCATCACCCTCCCGTAACGCTCGTCGGGCCGCAGGCCGACGAGCTCGAGAAAGCGGCCCGCACGGGCAGTCCGCGATCGCCGCTCGCCTCCGGGGAGAACGCGTGCCGCGAGCGCCGCGGCGCGCGGCGTCCGCGCCGCGAGCTCCATCGCGGCGTAGCGCTCGTACCCGCCGAACGCCTCGTCGCCGCCGTCGCCCGTCAGCGCGACGGTGACGTGTCGGCGTGCGGACTCGCAGATCAGGTAGAGCGGCAGGATCGCCTCGTCGCCGAGCGGCTCGTCCAGGGTCGCAACGAGTCGCTCGAGCGTCGCCGCGACGTCGGTTTCCAGCACGACCTCCTCGTGCCGCGTCCCGAAACGCTCGGCGACGCTCCGCGCCCAGCGCCGCTCGTCGTACGCGTCGTCGGCGAAGCCGACGGTGAACGTGCGCACCGGCTCCGACGAGGCCTCCGCCATCAACGCGACGACGACGGACGAGTCGATCCCGCCGGAGAGCAGCGCACCGAGCGGGACGTCCGCGACGAGCCGGCGGCGCACGGCGGCCCGTACCCGTTCCCGCACGAGCTCGATCCACTCTTCGTCGCTTCGTTCGGCGTCGGCAGGCTCGAGCCGCCAGTACGGCTCGACGCGCTCGCGCCCGTCCTCGAGGACGAGCACGTGTCCGGGAAGCAGCCGCCGGACATGCCCAAGCCCGGTGCGCAGGCCGGGCACGTAGCCGAGGGCGAGATACGCCGAGATCGCATCCGGGTCGAGCGCGCGATCGATCGGCAACTGGAGCAACGCTTTCAGCTCGGACGCGAACGCGAACGTCCCGTCGGGCAGGCGCGCGTAAAGCAGCGGCTTCTTGCCGAGCCGGTCGCGCGCGAGGACGAGCCGCTCGCGCGCCGCGTCCCATAACGCGACGGCGAACATCCCTTCCAGCCGGCGGACGAAGTCGAGGCCGTGCTTCTCGTAGAGATGGGGGATCACCGGCGTGTCGCCGCGACCGCGAACGTCGTGGCCGCGCAGCTCGTCCCGCAGCTGCGGGAAGTTGTACAGCTCGCCGTTGAAGACCGCGACGACGTCGCCGGACTCGTTCGCCACGGGCTGGTACCCGGATTCCGGGTCGACGACGATCAAGCGCTGGTGGCCGAGCACGCAGCGGCCGAGCACGTCGGTCGAGCCGTCGTCGGGGCCGCGGTGGACGATCGCGGCGCGCATCCGGTCGACGAGAGCCGGATCGGGCGCGCCGTCTAGCGTTACCAGACCGCAGATCCCGCACATGGACGTGAAGTCTGCCCTCGTCACCTGTCATGCGGAGCGGCCTCTGGACGACGAGGCCTGGTCGCGCCTGCTCTCCGTGCTCGAGCGCAGGCCCGGCGGGCTTCCGATCGTGCCGCTGCTGCGCCCGCCGGACCGCGAGGCGCACGAGGACGAGACGCGCTGGCTCGCTCGCGCGCGCGAGGCCGCGACGCTTGGGCCGATCGGGCTGCACACGCACTGGACCAGCCCGACGCACGCGCGCCCGAGCGGAGGCGATCCGGCGGCGCGCGTTCGCGAGGAGCTCGGCTGGCTGCATGCAAACGACCTCGCGCCGCGGCTCTTCTGCGGTGGCGGCTGGTACACGGACGACGACGTCCGCGACGTGCTCGCGGAGGCGGGCGTCGTCGACTGCACGGCGACGGCGTTCACGCCGCCCGTCCCGGAGCCGTTCCGGATCGCGCATCTGCCCGCGGACGGGCTGCTCCCGACGACGCACTCCGTCGGGATGCTCGCGCGCGGCGTTCTCGGCGGACTGCCGGCGTACGTTCACGCCTACTTCCACGACACGGACCTGCTCCCTGCGCGTCGCCGTACGGTGCTGGTGAACGCGCTCCGCCTCCTCGGCCTGCGCCGCAGGCCGTTCCGGCTCGCGGACGTACAATCGTGACTCTGGCCACGAAACCCGCCGATTCGCGGCCCGCGCCGCTCAGCGAAGACGTCCGCGCCCGCAGGCCGTACCTCTTCTCCGCGACGCCGCTGAAGGGCGTCGCGCGACGTCTCGCGAGCGTCACCGCGCTCGTCTTCCTCGACGTGCTCGGCATCGCGCTCGGCCTCTACGCCGCGCTGGTGCTGCGGGAGATCGTCGTCGGCAACTACCCCGTCCTCTGGGGCTTCATCTGGCGCGAAGCCGAGGCGAAGTGGCTGCCGTTTCTCGTGCTCGTGACGATCCTCGTCTTCTGGCGGAACGGGCTGTATTCCGATCGCGAGCACCGCGCCGGCTTCGGGCGGATCGTCGGCGGGCTCGTGCTCGTCACCGCGATCGCCTTCGCGTTCGGCATCGGCACCGGCTACCACTTCTCGACGTACGCGATCTTCCCGACCGCGCTCGTCACCTCGACCGTTCTCGTGGGGATCCTGCGCGCGAGCTACGACGTGATGACGAAGGACATCTTCCGCGTTGCGGGGATCCGGCGTCGCGCGCTCCTCGTCGGCAGCGGCGAGAACCTGACGCAGTTGCACGACTCGCTCGGCGAGGCGCGGAGCGGGATCGAGTACGAGTTCCTCGGCGCCGTCGCGCCGTCGCAAGAGGGAGTCGAGCTTCCGGTCGTCGGCTCGCTGGACGACCTTCCCGAGGTGGTCGCGGCGCACGAGGTCGACGAGCTGATCGTCACCGACCTGGACTTCGACGAGGACACGTTGCTCGAGATCGTCGACGCCGCGCACCGCTGCGGCGTCAAGGTCCGGGTCGCGCCGAAGACGACCGAGCTGCTGACGCAGCGCGCGGAGTACGTCCCGGGTCAGGGCGTGCCGCTGTTCGAGCTGCGACCGCCGGTCTTCGCCGGCACCGACTGGATGATGAAGCGCGCGTTCGACCTTGTCGTCAGCGTCGCGGTCCTCGTCCTCCTCTCTCCACTCTGGATCGCGATCGCCGCGGCGATCAAGCTCACGTCACGCGGCCCGATCCTCTACCGCGACCGGCGCATCGGCCTCGCCGAGCACGAGTTCGGGATGCTCAAGTTCCGGACGATGTACCGCGGCGCGGCGACGCAGCAGCAGGCGCTCGAGGCGCGGAACGAAGCCGGAGGCGCGCTGTTCAAGATCCGTGACGACCCGCGCGTGACTCCGGTCGGGAAAATCCTCCGCCGTTTCTCGCTCGACGAGGCGCCGCAGGTGCTGAACGTGCTCTGGGGCGAGATGAGCCTCGTCGGCCCGCGACCGTTGCCGGTGCGCGACTACGCGCTGCTGGCCGACTGGCACCGCAAGCGCTACCTCGTCCTGCCCGGGATGACCGGGCTCTGGCAGATCTCCGGACGATCGAGCCTGACCTTCGACGACCTCGTGCGGCTCGACTTCTACTACCTCGAGAACTGGTCCGTGTGGCTCGACATCACCATCCTCGCCAAGACGCTCCCCGCAGTTTTGTCGCGGCGTGGTGCTTATTGACTCGCTTCGCTCGTCTTGCGGAAAGTGCTTCGCACTTCCCGCAACGAAAACCGGAGCGTGCGCGCTTCGCGCGCACGTCCAACCGGCGCGCTCGCTGGGTTGTGGGCTTCGGCAGTCGTGGCTGGGCAGCGCGGCAGAGCCGCGCCGCTGGCGGTGTGTCTCTTGTTGCCGGTCCTGCTCGGTGCTGGACGCCAAGCCGAGGACGCTTGACGCGCTCGGGACGGCGTCCGATCCACGCCTGGCCGACAACGTAGTCTTGGCGAGATGAAGCGCGTGCTCGCCGCCGGCGCCCTCGCGGTCGTCGCCGGCTGCGGAGCAACGAGCCAGGCGACGTTCGACGCGACCCAGGTCGAGCGCGCGTTCCGCGCGCAGGGGATCGCGCTCGCCCGGTTGCCGTCGAACGGCGCCGAGCAGACCGCAATGGGGACGACGTCGCCGTGCGCGACGGCGTACCTCGGCCACGTGAAGTCGCGCACGCTCACGGTCTGGGTCTGCGACAGCGCCGACGACGCGCGCGAGCAGCTGATCCTCCGGCAGGACGAGGCTCGCGCCAACGTCGCCGTCCAGATCCCGAACGCCGATCCCGACCTTCGCGGCCGCGTCGAGCGCGCTCTCGAAGGACTCGACTGACGCCGCGGGCATACTGGGCCGCGTGAAGGCGCCCAAGATCGTCGCGGTCGCGTCCGCGGCCGACCTCGACTTCCGGTACGGCTGCACGCCCGCCTGGTGGCAGCTGTGGAAGGGGATGCACGAGGTCGGCGTCGACCTGATCGTCACGCCGTACCGGGGGAAGGCGATCGAGTCGCCGTGGTGGCGGACGGCGCCGAACCCGCTCTACACCGAGGCCGAGGCGTTCGCGAAGGCCCGCCACGTCGCCGCGCGGCTGAAGGGCGACCGCTACCTCCGCCGCGCCGAGGACAGCCCGGAGGACACCGTCGCCGACAAGGCCGTGCGCGAGGTCGTCTGGCGCTACGTCACCCCGCGCTGGCGCAAGCACCTCGTGCAGCTGCTCGAGCGCGAGCGCGACGTCGACGCGGTCGTCGTCTTCACCGTGCCGATGTCGCACCTCAAGGGCATTCCCGCCGACCTGCGCGAACGATTCGGCGTCCCGGTCGTCTTCTACGACGGCGACGTGCCGATGAGCCTCCCCGAGTTCGGGGGGATGGACACGGGCTTCAACTACTACCACGGCGCCGATCCGTCCGAGTACGACCTGTTGATCTCGAACTCGGAGGGCGGCCTCGACCGGCTGCGCGAGCTCGGAGCGCGCCGCGCGGAGGCGGTGTTCTGGGGCGCCGATCCCGAGCTGTTCCCGCCGCACGACGTGGAGAAGGACTACGACGTCTTCTTCTACGGCTACGGCGACAAGTTCCGCCGCGAGTGGATGCAGGCGCTCGTCGGCGAGCCGTCGCGCGCGGCGCCGGACATCGACTTCGCGCTCGGCGGACGCGACTTCCGCGGCGACGTCGGCAACGCGCGGGAGATCGGCGACGTCCCCTTCAACGTCTTCGCGCGCGCGATCTCCGCGTCGCGGATCAACCTCAACATCACGAGGCGGTCGCACGCAACCGTGTTCGCGTCCTCGTCGTCGCGCCCGTTCGAGCTCGCGGCGGCGGGTGCGGCGATCGTGTCGAATCCGTACGAAGGGATCGAGCGCTGGTTCGAGCCCGGTCGCGAGCTGCTCGTCGTGCACGACGCCGACGAGGCGCTCGCGGCGTATCGCGAGCTGCTCGCCGACCCGGGCCAGGCCGAGGAGCTCGGCCGGCGCGCGCGCGAGCGCGCCCTCGAGGAGCACACGTACGCGCACCGCGCCCGGCGCGTGCTCGAGCTCGTCGGCATCGCCGACCGAGTGCCGTCCCGTGCCTGAGCGCGAGGACCTGCGCCGGATCGCGATCGTCCCGGCGTTCAACGAGGAGGCGTGCATCGGCCGCGTGATCGACGAGATCCGCGACTTCGACGCGGGGCTCGACATCGTCGTGGTCGACGACGGCTCGGTCGACCGCACGGCGGAAGTCGCCCGCGAGCGGGACGCGCACGTGCTCAGGCTGCCGTTCAACCTCGGCATCGGCGGCTCGGTGCAGACGGGCTTTCGCTACGCGGCGGAGAACGGCTACCGGCTCGCCGTGCGCGTGGACGGCGACGGGCAGCACGATCCGTCGCAGCTCGCCCTGATCATCGGCCCCGTCGTCGCCGGCGAGGCGGACATCTGCGTCGGCTCGCGCTGGCGAGAGCCGGGCGAGGGACACCGCTCGACGGCGACGCGCCGGATCGGCATCCGCGTGCTGGCGGCGACGGTCTCGCTGCTCACCCGGCAGAAGGTCACCGACCCGACCTCGGGCTTCCAGGCGCTGAACCGCAAGGCGATCACGCTGTTCGCGGCCGACTATCCGCACGACTATCCCGAGGTCGAGGCGCTGGTGATGCTGATCCGCCACCGGCTGCGGTTGCGCGAGGTCCCCGTGCAGATGCGCGCGCGGGCGGGCGGTCGCTCGTCGATCCGCGCGTTCGGTTCCGTCTACTACATGGTCAAGGTGCTGCTGGCGCTCTTCGTCGGCGCCTTCCGCCGCAACGTCGTCCCCCTGGAGGAGCAATGACCCCGTTGAAGGTCTCGATCGCCGCCGCGATCGGCTCGCTGCTCTTGCTGCTCGTGGTGTTCGAGCTGATCCGCTCCCGCCGGCTCCGCGAGCGCTACGCGCTGCTCTGGCTGCTCACCGGCGTCGTCCTGCTCGTGCTCAGCCTCTGGCGCGGCGGCCTGAACACGATCGCCGGCTGGGCCGGTGTCGAGACGTACCCGCCGGCGATCCTCTTCGCGGTTGCGTCGTTCTTCGTCCTCGCGGTCCTGCTCCACTACTCGACGGTGATCTCGAAGCTGTCGGACCAGAACTCGATCCTCGCCCAGCGGGTTGCCTTGCTGGAGGAACAGGTTCAGCGGGAGTAGCGCCGGAGTACGAGCTCTCCCAGCGGCGGGAGGGACACGGCCGCGAGGAGCACGAACGGATCCACCGTGCGGTAGGCACTCGTGCCGAGCAGGTAGTCGAGGTCGTCGGGGGCAGCCCAGTAGACCCAGACGAGGAACGCCCAGCCGAGGACGACGGCGGCGGCGGGCGCGAGCGCCGCCGGCCGGCGACGCGCTGCGACGACGGAGAGGACAAGCAGGAGCGGCACGAGGAGCAGCCACTCCGTGGGGTCGAGGAAGTGACCCGCCAGCGTCGACGCGCTGTGGCCCACGCGACCCGTGCGGTCGGCGAGATACGACGGGTCGAGCGCGTCCCCGAGCGGTACGCGTTCGGGTACGTCGTGCGCCGCGCGCCAGATCCACCACGGGACGATCGTCGCGTAGGCGGCGACCGCGGCACCGAGCAGCGGCAGCCGCCGTCCTCGCGCGGTGACCAGCGCGACCGCGAGCACGATCGCAACCTCCGGCGCTGCCTCCGTCTTCGTAGCGAGCGCGGCGGCCGCGCAGACCCCGGCGACCGCGAGCCCGAGCCGGTCACCGTCGACGAGCCACAGCGCCGCGCCGAGCACGAGCAGCGCGAAGAACATCGCGAGCACCAAGTCGGCGCCGCCGTTCTGCACGTGGCGCAGGAAGCTCGGGCTCGCGACGAGCAGCAGCAGTCCGCCGAAGAGCAGCGACGGACGTACGCGGCCCCACAGCAGTCGCGCGACCGCGCCGGCGAAGCCGAGCGTCAGCAATGCGAGCTGCGCGTCCATGACGCGAACGTCAAGCGACCCGACGACGCGCAGGTCGAGCTGCGCGACGGACGACCACCACAGCGGATAGTCCGGGACCTCGAATGCGAGGTACCGTCCGTTCGGAACGAAGAGCCGCGCGTCGAGCCCGTGCGCGCCGAGAGCCACGCCCTTCGGGAGCCAGATGCCCCACGCGTCGTCGAGCGTCGGCGCCGTGCGGAAGCCGCCGATCACGACGAGCGCGAGTACGGCGACCACACCGGTGAGGAGCACCGCCCCCGCCGCGTCGATCGATCCCCGCGGCGGCGCTGCGTGCACGTGGCCGACGACGCGCGCGGCGGCGACTCCCACCCCGGCGACCAGGACGAGCGCGACGGCCAGCGAGAGCAGCCCGACGTGGAGCCCGGCGATCGCGAGCAGGAACACGACGACCCCCGTCAGCCCCGCGCCGCAGACGTGCGCCACGCCGGCATACGACGGCCGCAGCGGCGCGACCGCGGACAGCACGGCGTAGCCCGCCGCCGCGAACGCCAGGTTCAGCCCGACGACGCCGGCGACGAGCCCCATGGGCGCAGGACGAACCGGCGCTGCGCGGCTCGATACTCGACCGAGACGTCGGAGTCGCCGCCTTGGACGGGCAACGAGGGCGAGAAGAAGAGCTGTCCCGCAGCCTTCAGGTTTCCCTGCGTCAGCGGGTCCGCGCCCGGCGCGGTCAGGGTGTAGGTGCGGTAGCGGTGCACCCGCGCGCCGGTCGTGCGAATCAGCTTCGCGGGCAAGGGGACGTCGTAGCGTGGATCCGGCCCGTCGCCCGGAAACCCCGCGTACCTGCGTACGCCCGGCACGGCGAGCGAAGCCGCCGCCAGCACGAGCCCCGCCGCGACCGCGGCGGCGCTACGGGACATGGATCGTGATCGGTCCGCTGACGTAGTACGGATCGCCGAGCGTCGGATCGTCGATCCAGTTCGCGACGACGGCGACGCGGTACGTCCAGTCGCCGTTGCCGACGCCCTCGCGGAACTCGGTCGCGCGTGTGGTCGCGATCCGCGCCATCTCGAGCGTGCAGTGCACGGCGCCGCCCGGGTTCTTCTCGCAGAAGATGCCGCGCGTGACGGGCAGGTGCTCGCTGCCCTTGCCGATCAGCCAGCGCGTCGGCGAGCGGTAGACGCCGTAGAAGACGTCCGCGTTGTCGTGACGCACCGGTGACCAGCGAAGCGTGACCGCGCCGCGGTCGTTGACGACCTGCACGTTCAGCTTGCGATCGATCGGGACGAAGAGATTGTCGAGCCCGATCTCGGCCGCCGTCTTCTCGTGGCGCAGCGGCCTCGACGCGGCGACGGCCGCGAGCGGGACGACGAGGAAGACGAGCGCCGGCACGGCGACCGGCACGAGCCGCCGCGGCCGGTAGGGAAAGCGATCCGGCAGCCGGACGCCGCTGCGCGGCCAGAGGAGCGGGATCGAGGCCATCAGCGCGCAGTAGGCCGGAAACGCAGGCATCAGCAGGCGCCAGAAGCTGCCCGCCTCGACGCTCGCGACGGGAGACGCTCCTTTGACGACCAGGTACGACGCGAGCCATGTGGCGAGGAAGAGCGCCTTCACCGGCGCGCGCCGGACCAGCCCGATGAAGCCCGCCATCGGCAGCCACTCGAGCAGGCGCGCGTTGACCGAGAACTCCTGCAGTCCCTCGAAGTTCTTCTGCAGCTGGTCGAAGTCGAGGTGCGCGGACTTCGGTAGCGCGGCGACCGGAATGTCGCCGGCGGCGATGTACGCGCCCTCCGCGCGCGAGAGCACGGGGATGTGCCCGAGCCCGCGCAGCTTCCAGAGCGCGAGCGTGAGCAGGCAGGGGGCGAGCGCGGCGGCGAACGCCGCCGCCTCACGCGGTCGCCGCGCCGCGGCGTACGCGACGGCGACGGCCGGCAGGAAGAGGACGTTCGACGGCTTGATCCCGATCGCGAAGCCCGCTGCGACCGCTGCCGCTGCGGCGTCGATCCAGCGCCGCTCGTCCAGCGAGCGCAGCACGAGCACACCGGAGACCAGCAGCGCGAGCGTCGCGGGCAAGTCGCCGAGACCGGTCAGGCCGAGGGCCTCGGGGAGGAACTGGTCGATCCAGCGGTCGTGGTAGCGATCGGTGAAGAACGGGATCGTGGCGAACGGCGCCAGCGTCCAGATCGCAACCGCGAGGTAGCCGACGAGCCGTCCGCCGATCCGCGCGCCGAGTGCGTACGCGGCCCACGCGCCGAGCGGAACGAAGATCAGCAGCTGGAGCACGATCACCGCCGGCAGCGCTGCGAGGAAGTTCGGCCCGACGATCCACGTGAACGGCGCCAGCAACAACGACCACCCGTAGCCGACGAACGTCTCGGGGATGTGGCCTGCGCCGAGGATCCAGCTCGTCGTGAAGTACCAGGTCTGGTCGCCGCCGTGGTAGAAGAGCCAGCCGTTGTGGTGCGTGCGGTTCGCGTAGACGGCCGTCGCGATCCACTGCGCCACGACCAGCGGGACGACGACGATCCACGGCTCCCACGGCAGGCGCCGCGGCAACCGTCGCCGCCGGACCGCTTCAGGCAGGGGCATGTGTGGCCGCCTGCTCGCGATACCAGGCGACCGTCTTCGCGAGCCCTTCGCGGAGCGGCGTGCGCGCTTCGAAGCCGAACAGCTTTCGCGCGCGCGAGGCGTCGAGCGAACGGCGCGGTTGCCCGTTCGGCATCGACGTGTCCCAGACGACGCGACCCTCGAAGCCGACGACGTCGGCCACCATCTCGACCGTTCGCCGGATCGACGTCTCGACGCCGGTGCCGAGGTTGACCGGCTCGGGCCCGTCGTAGCGCTCGGCGGCCAGCAGGAAGCCCTCGACGCAGTCGTCCACGTAGAGGTACTCGCGCGTCGGCGAGCCGTCTCCCCAGAGGACGATCTCCTCGGGCGACTCGATCATCTTGCGGATCAGCGCCGGGATCACGTGCGAGGTCTCGAGGTCGAAGTTGTCACGCGGGCCGTAGAGGTTCGTCGGCAGGAGGAAGATCGAGTTCAGGCCGTACTGCTCGCGATATCCCTGGGCGCCGACGAGGATCGACTTCTTCGCGATTCCGTACGGCGCGTTCGTCTCCTCGGGGAAGCCGTCCCAGAACTGCTCCTCGCGGAACGGCACGGGCGCGAACTTCGGGTAGCCGCAGACGGTGCCCGCGATCACCAGCTTGCGCACGTCGTGCAGGCGCGACTGCTCGAGCACGTTCACGCCCATCTGCAGGTTGGCGTACCAGTACCGACCCGGGTTCGCGCGGTTGGCGCCGATGCCGCCGACCTCCGCGGCGAGATGGAAGACGAGCTCGGGCTCGGCGTCGTCGAAGAGCCGAACGGCGTCGCGCTCGTGCGTCAGGTCGTAGTCGCTGCGGCGCGCGACGACGACGTCGTGACCGTCCTCCTCCAGCCGCTCGACGAGATGCGACCCGACGAAGCCCCCGCCGCCCGTGACGAGGACGCGGCTCATGTCGAGCCGGTGGCGACGGTCGGCTCGCGTGTGAGCCAGTCGACGCGGCCGATCCAGCGCTCGCGGTTCTGCGCGTACCAGGCGATCGTCTTCGCGACCCCGTCCTCCCACGAGACGCGCGGTTCCCAGCCGGTCTCCCGGTGTAGCTTCTCGTAGCCGACACGGAGCGCCATGACCTCGCTGGAGCCTGGACGGACGCGCAGCTGCGTCGTCACGATCTCGCGGTCGTCTCCCCAGTAGCCCTGGTCGCGGCCGACGCGGAGGATCAGGTCGGCCCAGTCGCGCATCGAGATGTTCTGGCCCTGCCCGTAGACGTAGAGGTCGCCCGGGATGCCGTGCGCGGCGACGGTCAGGTGACCGCGCACGCCGTCGGTGCAGAAGCAGAAGTCGCGCAGCGGCTCGAGCGAGCCGAGCTCGACCGTCTCGCGCTCGAGTGCCTGCGTGATGATCGTCCCGGTCACGTACCGCGGGTTCTGGCGCGGTCCGTAGTTGTTGAACATGCGCGTGACGACGCCCGGAACCTGGTACGCGTCGTAGTAGTTCATCGTCAGGAAGTCCGCTGCGACCTTCGCGGTCGCGTAGATCGACTTCGGGTTGATCGGCGAGCGCTCGTGGAGGATCAGCGACTCGTCCTCGTCGAACGTGTGGAAGTCGCGCATCTCCTCGTGCACGTTCCCGTACTCCTCCGACGTGCCGGCGGTGTCGAACTTCTCGAGCTCGAGCTTGTGGTCGACGATCGACTGGAGCAGGTTGAGCGTGCCGACGGTGTTCGCCATCATCGTCTCGTACGGGCGGTGCCACGACTCGTGCACGTGTGCCTGCGCGCCGAGGTGGAAGAGGTACGGCCGGTCGGGCGCTTCGCCGAGCTCGCGGACGAGGAAGTCGATCGACGTCTTGTCGGTGAGGTCGGCGAAGTGCACCTTCAGCTGCCGCCGCAGGTGTCCGATGTTGTTCAGCGCGCCGCTCGAGGTCGCACGCACGAAGGCGTGCACGTTCGCGCCGATCGCGACCAGAGCCTCCGTGAGGTGCGAGCCCATGAAGCCGTCCGCACCGGTGACGGCGACCGTGCGATCCGTGTAGAACCGCCCGAAGTCGTCCCGCAGGCGCGCGAGCTCGTCCTCCGTCCACGTGGTGTCGCGTCTGTTTGAGTTCTCCGAGCCCATGACCCTCGAGAGCACACAGCCTAGCCTGGCCCCCCGCCGGAGCGCCGTTCGAAGCGGCCTCGCGACGGGGCTGTCGACGCTCGCGGTGTCGGGCTCCGCAGCGCTTGCGGGCGCGTACCTCGCGCACAAGTTCGGACGCGACGCGGAGACGGACGGCTTCCTCGCGGCGTACGGCGTGTACCTCGTGATCGTGTTCGCGGCGCAGGCGTTTCGACTCGTGATCGTCCCCGATCTCACGCGCGCCGCGGCCGAGGACCGGCTGACCGCGGAGTTCGTGTCCTACGCGTCCGCGTTCCTCGCCGTCGGCATTCCGGCGTCCGTGCTCACGCTCGTGCTCGCCGGTCCCATCGGCGGCGCGCTGACCGGGCGGCTGCCGGACCAGGCGGCGTCCGTCGCCGCGGACGCGATCGTCTACCTGATGCCGGCGGCGTTCGGGCAGCTGCTCGCGGCGCTCGCCGCGAGCGCGCTCGCGGCTTCGGACAGCTACACCGTCGCAGCCCTCGGCTACGCAGTGGGCGCGACCGTCAACTTCGTCGTCTTCGTCCTGCTGGCGGACGCGCACGGTCTGATCGCGCTGGCGTGGGGCGTCTCGGTGAACGCGGCGATCGCGCTCGGCGTCCCGCTCGTCGCGCTGTTGCTTTCCGGTCGTCTGCGCGGACGCCGTCGCGGCGGCATCGCGATCGTCCCGCGCCTCTGGCGGCTCGTGCAGGCGGCGGCGGTACCGCTGGCGCTGCAGGGTCTGTACGTGATCGCGCTGCGTGGCGCATCCGGCCTCGGCGAGGGGAACCAGACGAGCCTGACCTACGCGTACCTCGTCGCCGCGACGCTCGTGGCGGCGACGGCGTCCTCGTTGTCGTTGATCTCGTCGGCGCCGCTGACGCGTCGCGGCGTCGACGCCGAGAGTGCGGCGGCGCACGTCGTGCACGCATCGTGGTTCAGCCTCGCCTTCATCGGCGCGGCCGCGGGAGTGCTCGCACTGGTCGGCGGTGACGTCGTGCACGCGGCGCTCGGCGGAGCGTTCGCCGGCGAGGTCGGGACGGAGCTCGGACACCTGATCATCTATCTCGCGCCGTGGATGGTCGCGTCCGTCGCATTCGCGGTGACGTTCCCGATCCTGTTCGTGCTCGAGCGGCCGGCGTTCCTGCTCCCCGTCGCCGCGGCTGCGATCGTGCTCCACGTCGTGGTCACGCTCGCGCTGCGCGAGCTCTGGGGTCTCGACGGCCTCGCCGTCGCGCTCGCCGTGTCGACGTTCGCCGTGATCGTCGTGCTGATGGTCGCGGTGTCGAGGCGGATGCTCGAGCGCGCCGCGATCGGCCTCGCGCACGCGGCGCTCGTCATCGGCGTCCTCGTCACCGTCGCGTTCGGGCTACCGGCGCTCGTGCTCCCGTCCGCCGCCGCCGCGGCCGTCGGCTTCGTGCTCTACGCCGTCGCGCTGTACGTCATCCGCCCGCGCGGCCTGCGCGAGGCATGGCACTACGTGCGCGTGCTCCATCACTGAGCCGAACCGACTTTGTGGCTGTCAGCCACTAACCGGTCTGCCGCCAGCGCAGCCCCGCGCGCCGCCGGAGCAGCCCGACGAGCGCGAGCCCTGCGCGCGTGGAGAACACGCGGTGGCGCACGGCGGCGACGGCCCGCTCTCGAGGCGGGAGGTAACGGAAGCTCATGCGGCCGCCGATGCGCTCGCCCTCCCAGTCCCAGTTCGGGAGACCGTCCGCGACCTTGCGCACGACCGCGGTCCGGTAGCCCGCGTTGCCCACCACCTCCCATTGCGGCTGCGCGCGTAGCGCGTCGACGAGGGACGCGACGGGCGGCATGTACGCGTCGTCGATCAGGATCCGTCCGCCGACCTTCACGTTCGACGCCACGTGCCACCAGTCGAGGACCGGATACGGGAAGCCGTGCGCGCCGTCGATCAGCACGAGGTCGAGCGGCCCGTGATCGAGCCGCGGCAGCACCTCGTGCGAAGGGCCGATCTCGAAGCGGACGCGCGAGTGGTCTATTCCCAGCCGGTCGGCCTGCGCGCGCACGCGATCCTCCTCGCCGGCGTCGGGCGTCACCGCCACGTGGTCGGCGCCGCCGCGCGCGAACGCGAGCGTCGACGACCCCGCGCCGGTCTCGAGGGTCTTCATCGCCGGGGACACCTCGCGCTCGAGCCAGTCGAGCGCCGGCCACGCGAGGCCGCGGAACTCGGCGCCGCCGCCGTGGATTCCCGGCGGCAACGACCGCAGCTCGTCGCTGAGCGATCCCGGCACGGCTCTATCATCGCCGCGTGACCGAACGCCGCGCGCTCGTCACGGGAATCGGCGGCCAGGACGGCTCGCTGCTCGCGGAGCTGCTCCTGGAGAAGGGCTACGACGTGTACGGCGTCGTGCGCCGGACCTCCTCGAGCTACCCGAACCTCGACACGGTTCGCGACCGCGTCGAGCTGATCCAGGCGGACCTCAACAACCAGCTCGCGCTCGTCCGCGCGCTGCGCACCGTCCGGCCGCGCGAGGTCTACAACCTCGCGTCGGTCTCGTTCGTGCCCGTGTCGTGGGACGAGCCCGTGCTGACGGCCGAGCTCGCGGCCGTCGGCGCGACCGCGTTGCTCGAGGCGATCCGTGAGGTCGACCCGACGATCCGCTTCTACCAGGCGTCGTCGTCGGAGATCTTCGGCGAGCCGGTCGAGACGCCGCAGGACGAGCAGACACCGCTCTCGCCGCTGACGCCGTACGGCGTCGCCAAGGCGTACGCGCACTTCATCACGCGGTCGTACCGGCGGCGCTTCGGCCTCCACGCGTCCGCCGGCATCCTCTACAACCACGAGTCGCCGCGGCGGCCGCTCGAGTTCCTGCCGCGCAAGGTGGCGCACGCTGCGGCCTCGATCAAGCTCGGCCTCACGGGCGAGGTGTGGCTCGGCGATCTCGACGCGCAGCGCGACTGGGGCTACGCGGGCGACTACGTGCGCGCGATGTGGCTGATGCTGCAGCGCGACGAGGCGGACGACTACGTGATCGCGACGGGCGAGCTCCACAGCGTGCAGGAGCTCGTCGAGTGTGCGTTCGAGCACGTCGACCTCGACTGGCGCGAGTACGTGCAGATCGACGAGTCGCTCAAGCGCGGCAAGGCGGAGCTGCACGATCTCGTCGGGAATCCGGCGCGCGCGCGCGAGCGGCTCGGTTGGGAGCCGAGCGTGTCCTTCGCCGAGCTCGTCCGGTTGCTCGTCGACGCCGATCTCGACCGGCTCGGCCGCGAGCGTCAGGAAGAGGCGAGCTCGCGGTAGATCTCGTCGTGGGCGCGCGCGTTCGCGTCCCACGTGAACAGCCCGGCGCGCTCGAGCCCACGGGCGGCGTACGGCTCCGGATTGCGCAGGACCTCGTCGATCGCCGCGGCGATGTCGTCGACGTCACGCGGGTCGAAGAGACGCGCCGCGTCGCCGACGACCTCCGGGAGCGAGGTCACGTTCGAGCATGCGACGGGACAGCCGCAGGCCATCGCCTCGACGACAGGCATCCCGAAGCCCTCGTAGAGCGACGGGAACACCACGGCGGCGGCGCCGCGGTAGAGCGAGACGAGCTCGTCGGCCGCGACACGGCCGCGGACGTCGATGCCGGCCGGCACGTCGCCGAAGTCGCCCTCGCCGGTCAGGACGAGCCGCAGCCGCGTGTACTCGCGACGGACGCGCGCGAACGCTGCGTACAGGCGTGCGTGGTTCTTGTGCGGCCACGGTCGCGCGGGGTAGAGGAGGTAGTCGCCCCGCGGCCGGTCGTCCGGAAAGAAGCGCTCGTGGTCGACGGCGAGGTGGATCGCGCGAACGCGCTCGGGCGCGAGGCGGTAGCGCTCGATCAACGTCTGCCGCCCGTGCTCCGAGATCGCGACGACGATCCGCGAGCGGCGGACGGTCCAGCCGTAGACACGCTTGCGGTACGCGAGCTCGGCGCGACCGAAGAACTCCGGATGCTCTTCGTGCTGGAGGTCGAGCACCGTCGTCACCGCGGGCGGGCGCCGCACCGGCGGCAGCATCACCGACAGCGGAAAGTGCAGCGCGTCCAGCTCGTCGACGGCAAGGGCGCGGCGCAGCGGGCCCGGCCGCGCTGCGGCGGCCGACATCGCGACGATCCGGCCCGGCATCGAGCGCGACGCGCGGTAGTCCTCGACGACGGTCGTGGGGAGGCCGTCGCCGGCGTCCCGCGCGATCGAGGGCACGAAGACGCGGTACTCGAGCTTGCCGACCCGCGCGAGCGCCCGGCAGAGCTCGCGGGCGTAGGTTTCCGAGCCGCCGCTGATTCCGGGCACGAGGGTGAGCAGGCTGATCCCGACCACGCGCGGCGAGCGTACTCATGGCCGAGGACCAACCTGCCCACCTGCTATGGTGACTATAGACGATGACGGAGAAGCTTGTCATCACCCTGGACAACGGCGCCCGGCACACGTTGCGGCTCGGTGCCGAGATTCCCGCAGACCGCGCGCTCGAGTATCTCGCGGGCGCCGGCGCGCGGGCGAGCTTCCCCGCGCTCGACCGCGACTGGCTGGAGACCGACGACGGGCGCTGGATCAGGCGCAGCGCGATCGTCGAGCTCGCGCTGGCGAACGGACGCGTCGAGAGCTAGCGCGCCGGCTGCGCGCGGACAGTCTTCTTCAGCAGCTCGAACGCCTCCTCGATCCGGCCCTCCGCCTGGAGGAGCTCGGCAAGGCGCGTCGTGACCTCGATCCGGTAGCGGTCGTCGACCGGCAGCACCTCGGCCGCGAGCTCGTAGAGCTCGATCGCGCGGGCGTTGTCGCCGAGCTCCGCGTAGAGGTCGCCGACGAGGGCGTACGCGCGCCCCGCGTCGATCGGGCTCGCATCCTTCAGCATCCCCGAGGACTCGAGGGCGAGCGCGCCCGCCTCCTCGCGCCGGCCGAGCTTCGCCAGTGCCCGGCCCTGCTCGAGCTTGAAGACCGCCATCTCGAAGCGGTTGCCGCTCTGCTCGATCAGCGGGTAGCCGCGCTCGAGGAGCGCGAGCGCCTCCTCGGCGTTGCCGCGGTCGACCTCGACGTGCGCGAGCAGTTGATGCGCCCGCGCGGCGTACGCGGTGTGCTCGGACGCCTCGAGCGTCTTCAGCGCGAGACGCGCGTACTGCGCGGCCGTCTCCGCGTCTTCCTGCGCCGAGTACAGACGGGACTGCGACCACCAGAGCCGCGCGCGGGCGATCGGGTCGCGCGAGTCCTCGGCGAGCTTCACCGCCTCGTCGAGGAGCGCGGACGCCGCGTCGAAGCGGCCGGCGTCGATCTCCGTGTTCGCGAGCAGCACGGCGAAGCGGATCTGCTCCACCGGATCCTGCCGCTCGCGTGCCGCCGCGAGCTCGCGCTCGAACAGCCGGCGCGCGTCGGCGAGCCGCCCGAGCATCGCGTACGCACGGCCGAGCGAATCGGCGACGGCGACCCTGGCGATCCGCGTCAGCGGCCCCGCCGCGGCCGTCTCGAGCCGTGCCAGCGCCTCGCGGTGGTCGCCGCGCCGGAACGCGAGCTGCCCGAGGCCGGCCTCCGCGCGGGCCCGGCTCCGCGGGTCCGGGAGCTCGAGAGCCTCGCGGAACCCCTTCTCCGCCACCTCGACCTCGTCGAGGCGGAGCGCCAGCTCGGCATCCAGGAGCGGATCGACGGCGCGAAGCGGCATTCCCGACGCGAGCTCGTCCGCGTCCGCGCCGAGCCGCTCCGCCAGCCGCCGCAACAGCTGGAGCGACGGAATCCGCTCGCCCTTCTCGAGGCGCGAGACGTACGCCGGCGTGCAGATCCCCGCCGCGAGCCGCCGCTGGCTGAGCCCTGCCCGGTCACGTGCCTCCCGAAGTCGCGCCGCGAGCGCGCTCGCGGAGTCGACGTGGTCGGACTTCTGCCTCGGCATCCGCTCGGACTATAGGCAACTTCGACGGGCGGTGCAGGACCGCCCGTCGAAGCGCGATCACGCAGGAATTACGGCCAGAGCGGGCCGCCGCCGAGGAAGTTCGCGGCGAACACGACGCCAAGACCGACAGCGATTGCCGTCAGACGAGTTCGCATTCGGAGCCGTCCTTTCGCAGTAGTGGTTGATCGGACAGCCCCGGCCGGGGATGGCTCGTGACTATAGACCAGGAGGGGGCCGGGTGGCATGGGTCGCCCTAACAGCGCCGTAACCGGGCACATCTACAATCGCGCGAGGATGCCCGCCATGGAGGACACCGCCTCCCAAGCCGGGCCGCCTCCAGCAGCAGCCGGGTCCGCGGAAGCGATCGACATCGCGGCGCTGTATGCGCGCCTGCGGCGCGAGATTCGCCGTTCCGGGGCGGTCGAGCGGAACGGGAGCGAGCGCGCCGGCGCCCGAGCAGCGGTTCGCGGCTTCGCCGAGCGATACTGGGCGGTCACCGCGGAGCGGCCGCTCGAGCGTCGGCCCGGGATCAAGGGATTCCTCGCGTACCCCTTGAAGAAGCTCCTCCGCCCGCTCCTGCGGTGGTACGTCGAGCCGCTCGCCTACGAGCAGCGGATGTTCAACGACGCCGCGCTGAAGCTCGTCGACGCGCTTTGGGAGGAGGCGGATGCGCTGCGCGGGGCCGACGCCGAGTTCCGCCAGGCGGACGACCAGCTCGCGGAGCGCCTGAACGACGCCCGCTACTCGCTCTCGGAGCGCCTCGACGCGCAGTCGCGCGACGCGGCGACGGCGCGGCGGACGCTCGGCGAGCTTGAGGAGCGCCTCACGCGCACCGAGCGCCGCGGCGACGGGGCCCCGCCGCGCACGGTCGCGCCGCAGCCCCGAGCCGACGCCTTTCCCGATTACTTCGCCTTCGAGTCGAGGCTGCGCGGGCGCACCGAGGGCGTCCGCGACCGTCAGGGCGTGTACGTGGACGACTTCCGCGACGCGGCGCCCGTCCTCGACGTCGGGTGCGGCCGCGGCGAGCTGCTCGGCCTCCTTCGCGAGGCCGGGGTCGAGGCGCGCGGCATCGACCCGGACGCGGACATGGTCGCGTTCGCCCGCGGCGAAGGGCTCGACGTCGAGCAGGACGACGCGGTCTCGTATCTGACGCGGCTCGAGGACGGCTCGCTCGGCGGGATCTTCATGGGCCAGGTCGTCGAGCACCTGCCTGCGCCGATGCTGGTGCACACGCTCGAGCTCTGCGCGCAGAAGCTGCGTCCCGGCGGCGTGCTCGTCGCGGAGACGATCAATCCGCTCTCGCCGCTCGCGCTGCGCAACTACTTCGCGGACCTGACGCATGCGCAGCCGCTCGTGCCCGAGACGCTCGAGCTGCTGGCGAAGCAATGCGGATTCCGCGCGGTCGAGACGCGGTACCTGAATGCGCCCGAGCGGACGGCCGAGGTGCCGCCGGCCGTTGCGGAGATCCTCTTTGCGCCGCTCGACTACGCGATCGTCGCGACGACCTAATGCGCATCCTCGTCTGCAGTCCGCAGGTGCCGTTCGCGCGCGGCGGCGCCGAGATCCTCGCGGAGCGGCTGACGCAGGAGCTCGCCGCGCGCGGGCACGAGGCCGACCTCGTGACGATGCCGTTCAAGTGGTATCCCGGCGAGAACGTGCTGACGCACGCGCTCCTCTGGCGCGTGGCCGATCTGACGGAAGTGGAGGGCCGGCCGGTCGATCTCGTGATCGGGACCAAGTTCCCTTCGTACGTCGTCAAGCACCCGAACAAGGTCGTCTGGCTCGTCCATCAGTTCCGTCAGGCGTACGAGCTCGACCGCACGGAGCTGGGCCAGTTCTCCGAATCGGCCGAGGACCGAGCGCTCCGCCGCGCGCTGCACCGTCTCGACGGGGTCGCGCTCGGCGAGGCGCGCAGGCTCGCCGCGATCTCGCAGAACGTCGCTGACCGTCTACGCCGGAACAACGGGCTCGAGGCGGAGGTCCTGCTCCCGCCGCCGCAGCGCCTCGACTTCCGGTGCGACGACTACGGCGACTTCGTCCTCTCGGTCAACCGCCTCGACCGGGCGAAGCGGATCGACCTGCTGCTCGAGGCGGCTGCCGCCGACGGCTCGATGCGCTGCGTGATCGCCGGCGACGGGCCCGACCGCGAGCGTCTGGAGTCGATCGCGCGCAACCGCGGGCTCGACGGCCGCGCGACGTTCGCCGGACGCGTTGGCGAAGGCGAGCTCGCCGACCTCTACGCGCGCTGCCGCGGCGTCTACTACGCGCCTGTCGACGAGGACTACGGGATGGTCCCGTACGAAGCGTTCCTGGCGTCCAAGCCCGTCGTGACGACGAGCGACGCCGGCGGCCCGCTCGACGTCGTGCACGACCGCCGCACGGGTCTCGTGATCGAGCCTCGCGCCGACGAGCTCGCGCGCGCCTGTCGCTTTCTGCTCGACAACGACGCCGAGGCGCGCGCCTGGGGCGAGGCCGGCCACGCGCTCGCGGTCCAGGTGACCTGGGACAAGGTCGTCGAAGGGCTGCTGCGGTGAAGCTCGCGTACTACTCACCGCTTCCGCCGGAGCGGACGGGCATCGCCGACTACTCGGCGCTCCTGCTGCCCGCGCTGCGCGAGCGCATGCAGGTCGACGTCGCCAAGCGCGGCGGTCGCGCACGCGGGGACGTTGCCCTGTACCACGTCGGCAACAACCCGGACGCGCACGGCTGGATCGTCGAGCGGCTGCGCCAGGATCCCGGCGTCGTCGTCCTGCACGACTTCGTCCTCCACCACCTGATCGCAGGGATGACGCTCGGCCGCAAGGACGGTCCCGCGTACCTGGCCGCGCTCGAGCGCGACGGCGGCGTCGCCGCGCGGCTGCTCGGGCTCGGCGTCATCGACGGCTGCATCCCGCCGCTCTGGGAAGTCCGGCCGGAGGACTTCCCGCTCTGCGACGAGGTCCTCGACCACGCGACCGGCGTGATCGCGCATTCGCGCTACGTCGCCGACCGCGTACGCGAGCGCGGCTACGCCGGGACGATCTGGAACGTGCCGCATCCGGCCTGGCGCGAGCCGGACGTCGCCGCCGAGCGCGTCGCGGGCGAACCGCTCTTCGGCGTGTTCGGCAACCTCAATGCGTCGAAGCGCGTCGGACAGCTTCTCGACGGGTTCGCCCGCTACCACGAGGCGCATGGCGACGCGCGGCTCCTCGTCGTCGGGGCGACGGCGCCGGGAACCGATCTCGACCTCCGGATCGAGGCCGCCGGGGTCGCGGACGCCGCTACCTGGCTCGACTACGTGGACGAGGAACGGCTCTGGGCCCTGATGAAGGGCGTCGACGCGGTCGTCTCGCTGCGTTCGCCGACGATGGGCGAGACGAGCGGAACCGTGATCCGCGCGCTCACGCTCGGCAAGCCGCTCGTGGTCTCGGACGTCGGCTGGTTCGCCGAGCTTCCCGACGCGGTCGCGCTGAAGGTCGCTCCCGACGAGCGCGAGGCGACAGCGGTCGCCGCTGCGTTCGAGCGGCTGAACGATTCCGCGACACGCATCGCGATGGGGACTGCGGCACGCACGCTCGCCGAGACCGAGCACACGCTCGACCACGTCGCCGACCTCTACCTGGCGGCGGTGGAGGAAGCCGCGGGCGGCGAGGCCGTCCGCGACGCCGTCGTCGGCTCGCTGACGGCCGCGGCAGCCGACGTCGGCATCGCCGCCGATTCGCGCGAGGCGGAGGTGCTGGCGCGCGCGCTCGACGAGGTGGAGCTCTGACCGCAGCCGCAGTACGGGCGCGCGCGACCTCGATCTCGGCTGTGCGCGCGGTTCCCGCGTGGGCCTGGCTCTGCGCGATCGTCGTCGTCTCCGCGTCAGTGCGCTACGTCCTCGCGCGCCGCGTCGTCGCGCCGTGGATCATGGTGGACGAGCTCATCTACTCCGAGCTCGCGAAGTCGTTCGCGGCCACCGGGCACTTCCTCGTCCGCGGTCAGCCGAGCGGCGGCTACGGGCTCGTCTACCCGGTCGTGATCGCGCCGGCGTTCCGCGCGTTCACGTCGGTCACGAGCGCGTACGAGGCCGCGAAGGCGATCAACTCGGTCGTGATGTCGCTCGCGGCGATCCCCGTCTACCTCCTCGCGCGGCGGGTGCTTGCGCCGGCGCTCTCGCTCGTGGCCGCGCTGCTGGCGCTCGCGATTCCCTCGATGCTCTACACGGGGACGCTGATGACCGAGAACGCGTTCTACCCGCTGTTCGCGGCGGTCGCGCTCGCGCTCGTGCTCGTCCTCGAGCGTCCGACGTGGCAACGGGAGGCGGTGCTGCTCGCGCTCTGCGCCTTCGCGTTCCTGACGCGGGCGCAGGCGGTCGCGCTGCTCCCCGCCGTCGTCACGGCGCCGCTGCTGCTCGCGTGGTTCGAGGGGCGTCGCAGCCCGCTGAAGGAGTACCGCGTGCTGTGGGGGGCGACCTTCGTCGCCGTCGTCGTGCTCCCGCTGCTGCAGATCGCGCGCGGCAGCTCGGTGCTCGCGTTGTTCGGGGCCTACGCGAAGGCGGGCGAGACGCATTACGACGTCGGGGACGTGCTCCGCTGGCTGCTCTACCACGTCGCGGAGCTCGACCTCTATCTCGCGGTGATCCCGTTCGCGGCCTTCGTCGTGCTCGTCGCGCTCGCGCGTCGCGTGCCGCGACGCGTGCAGGCGTTCCTCGCCGCGTCCGTCGCGCTTTCGGTCTGGCTCGTCCTCGAGGTCGCGATCTTCGCGTCCGCGAACCCGATCCCGCCTCGCGTGGAGGAGCGGAACATGTTCTACGTCGCGCCGCTCTTCCTGATCGCCTTGCTGGTGTGGATCGACCTCGGCCTGCCGCGCCGCCACATCGCCGCGGGCGTGGCGGCCGTGGTCGCCGCCGCGCTGCCCGGCGCGCTCCCGTTCGCCACGCTCATCGGCGTTCCGGCGGCGTCCGACGAGCTCGCGCTGTCGCTCTGGTGGCGGCTCCAGGACGACCTCATCTCCCTCGATCACGTCGCGACCTGGGCGGTCGTGGCCGCGATCGTCCTCGGGACGCTGTTCCTCGTCGTTCCGCGCCGAGCGGCGGCGGTGCTTCCCGCGGTGGTCTGCGCGGTGTTCGTCGCCGTCACCTGGACCGCGGCGGACGACGTGCACGGCTTCAAGACCCAGGCCGTCGGCGCGCTGTTCCAGGGCATGACCAACGAGCACCGCGACTGGATCGACCGCGCGGTCGGCCCGCACGCCGACGTCGCCGTCCTCTGGACCGCGTGCTCGTCACGTCCGTGCCTGCAGCCGCGGAGCCAGACGGACGTGAAGGTCGTCTGGGAGAACGAGTTCTTCTCGCGCAGCGTGCGTGACGTCTTCGTGCTCCACGACCCGCTCCCGGGCGGGCTGGCGACGCGGCCGGCGGAGTTCGACTACAAGACCGGCCTCTTCACGTCGTCGGGGAGGCCGATCCGGGCGCAGTACATGCTCCTCGACACGTCGGTCGACCCGATCGGGACGATGGTGGCCCGCGACGAGAAGAAGGGCGTCGCGGTCTGGCGGCTGCGCGGGGCGCTCCGGCAGGCCACGCAGGTCAACGGCCTCTACCCGGACTCCTGGTCGGGGCCGTACGTCCGCTACCTGCGGCGGTCGTGCGAGGGCGGAGCGCTGCGCGCGGTCGTGCAGTCGGATCGGACGTTGATCCGGCGGCCGCAGACGGTCACGGCATTGGTGAACGGCCAGACCGTTGCGCGCGTTCGCGTCGCCAACGACCCGGCGAGCCTCGTCGTGCCGCTGCGGCCCCGCGGCGGGCGCTGCATCGTCGACTACGTGATCAAGCCGACCGCCGTTCCCGGCCACGGCGACCCGCGGCAGCTCGGCGTCCACTTCCTCGCGCTCGAGTTCGCGCCGCCGCAGGGGTCGCCGAAAGCGACCCCGGCTTCCGGCCGCGCGACGGCGGCTTCGCCGCCGTCGCTTGCAGCCCCGTGAGGATCGCCTTCGACGTCTCGCCGCTGTCCCACCGGCGGACGGGCGTCGGCAACTACGTCCTCTGCGCGCTGCGCGGGCTCGTCGAGGCAGGCGCCGAGGTCGTCGCGTTCGCGCCGGTCTCCGCGTCCGGCAAGCGCTGCGTCGAGGACGCGCTCGGCGATCTCGACGTCGAGCGACGATTTCGCGTCGTTCCGCTCGCGCGACTCTGGCGCGCCGGCTGGTCGCGGCTCCGGTGGCCGCCCGCGGAGCGGTTCCTCGGCCGCATCGACGTCCTCCACTTCTCGGACTGGATGTACCCGCCGCAGCGTTCCGGCGTCCGCGCGACGACGATCCACGACCTCGTGCCGTTGCGCTTTCCCGAGTGGGCGCACCCGCGCACGGTGCGCCTGCACCGCGCGAAGTACCGGAACGCCGCGCGCACGGCGGACGTCTTCCTCTGCAACTCGCGGTTCACCGCCGGCGAGGTGCAGGAGCTGCTCGGCGTCGACGCCGCTCGCACGCACGTCGCATATCCGGCGCCGGCCCCGGTCTTCCGCCCGGACGGCGAGCGGTCGGATCTCGGCCGGCCGTACGTGCTCACCGTGGCGACGCTGGAGCGGCGGAAGAACCTGGAGACGCTGCTCGCGGCGCATGAGCTTCTCGCCGACCGCGTGGCGCTCGCCGTCGTCGGAGCGGCCGGGTGGGGACCGCAGCCGCGGCTCGACCGTCCGGGCGTGATCCGGCTGGGGTACGTCGACGACGAGGAGCTCGCACGCCTCTACCGCGGGGCCGAGTCGTTCGCGTACCCGTCACGGTTCGAGGGGTTCGGGATCCCGTTGCTCGAGGCGATGGCGTCGGGGACGCCGGTCGTCGCCTCGTCGCATCCCTCGCTGGACGAGGCGGCGGCGGACGCGGCGCTGCGTGCCGACCCGGAGTCGCCGGAGGCATGGGCGGACGCCATCCGTGAGGCCGGTGCGCGCCGGGCGGAGCTCGTGACCCTCGGGGCGGTGCAGGCCGCGCGCTTCTCGGCGCGCGCGATGGGCGAGGCGTTCCTCGACGCGTACGCCGCGGCCCGCCGCTGATGCGCGTCGCCGTCGACGTCTCGCCGCTCTCGCACGTCCGCACGGGCGTGGGCACGTTCCTGCTCGGGATGATCCGCGGGCTGGTCGAGAACGGCGTCGAGGTGGCGGCGTTCACCCCCGCCTCGATCCGCTATCGCGCGGAGATCGAGCGTGCGCTCGAGTCGCTCGACGTGGAGCGGCACCTTCCTGTCCTCCCCCTCGCGCACAGATGGCGCACGCTGTGGTCGCGCGTTCAGTGGCCACCGGCAGAGCGGTGGCTCGGCCGCTTCGACGTTCTCCACTTCTCGGACTGGATGTATCCGCCGCAGCGCGCCGGCGTCCGCGCGACCACCGTCCACGACCTCGTTCCGATTCACCACCCGGAGTGGACGCACGGGCGGACGGTCCGGATGCACACGGCGAAGTACCGGCACGCGGCGCGCCGCGCCGACCCGGTCGTCTGCATCTCGGAGTACACGGCGCGCGACGTGCAGCAGACGCTGGGCGTCGAGCCGGAGCGCACGACGGTGGCGTATCCGGCGCCGTCGGACGTCTTCGGTGCCGACGGGGAGCGCGCGGAGCTCGGCCGGCCGTACATCCTCACGGTGGCAACGCTCGAGCCAAGGAAGAACCTCGGGATCCTTCTCGACGCGCACGAGGAGCTCGCGGACGACGTTGCGCTCGCGATCGTGGGCGCCGCGGGTTGGGGTCCGCAGCCGCGTGTCGACCGCCGCGGCGTCGTCCGGCTCGGCTACGTGGACGACGAGGCGCTGGCGCGGCTCTACCGCGGAGCGATTGCCTTCGCCTATCCGTCCCGGTTCGAGGGGTTCGGGATCCCGTTGCTCGAGGCGATGGCGTCGGGGACGCCGGTCGTCGCGTCGTCGCATCCGTCGCTCGACGAGGCCGCCGGTGACGCCGCCCTGCGCGCCGATCCGGAGTCGTCCCGGGCCTGGGCCTCGGCCCTCCGCGACGCGGCCGCTCGCCGCGAATCGCTCGTCCAGCTGGGCCGCGCGCACGCGGCCCGCTTCACGACGCGCGCGCTCGGCGAGTCCGTCGTCCGTGCGTACGAGCACGCGCTTGCGAAGATCCCGGCATGAGGGTCGCGATCGACGTCTCGCCGCTCCGCCAGACGCGCGCGGGCACGGCGCGCTACCTGCTCGGGTTGCTTCCGCACCTCGAGCGGCTCGTCGACGTGCAGCCCGTCGCGTGGGGCGGAGGCGCGCGCGCCGCCGCCGTCGCTCGCGACGCGCTCTGGTATCCCTTTGCGCTCTCGCGCAGCGCGCGCAGGGCGGACGTCCTGCATTGCCCGACGTTCCGCGGGCCGCTGCGTCCCGCGACGCCGCTCGTCGTCACCGTGCACGACCTCGCTGTCCTCCGGCACCCCGAGGCGTTCAACCGCTGGACGAGGACGTACTCGCGCCTGACCGTCCCGCGCGTCGTGCGCGCGGCCGGCCGCGTGATCGCCGTCAGCGAGTTCACGAAGCGCGAGGTCGTCGAGGTGCTCGGCGTCGACGAGTCGCGCGTGCGCGTCGTCCCGAATGCCGCGGCCGACGCGTTCGCGCCGGACGGCGAGCGCACGCAGGGCGACTACGTCCTGGCCGTCGGCACCCTCGAGCCGCGCAAGAACCTGCCGCGCCTCGCGCGCGCCGCGCGCCGAGCCGACGTCGAGCTGCGCGTCGCCGGCGCTCGCGGCTGGGGGTCGGTGCGCGCGGAGGGCGCGACGTTCCTCGGCTTCGTGCCCGACGACGAGCTCGCGCGGCTCTACCGCGGCGCCCTCTGCGTCGCGTACCCCTCGCTCTACGAGGGTTTCGGGATCCCGGTCCTCGAGGCGCTCGCGTGCGGCGCGCCCGTGGTGACGAGCGACGGGACGGCGATGGCAGAGATCGCGAACGGCGCGGCGGTGCTGGTCGACCCGCGCGACGAGGAGTCGATCGCCGCCGGCATCCGCGAGGCGATCGCGCGTCGCGACGAGCTCGCGCGGCTGGGGCCGGAGATCGCGCGCGGCTTCTCGTGGGCGCGGAGCGCCGAGCTCACGGCGTCGGTCTACCGGGAGCTCGCGTGACGAGGCTCGTCGTGCTCGACGCGGACGTGCTCGGACGCCAACGCACCGGCGACGAGACGTACGTGCAGAACCTCCTCCGCCACCTTCCCAGGGCGGGCGCCGACGGCCTGCGTTTCGCCGCCGTGACGCGTCATCCCGAGCTCGTGCCGGAAGGCGTCGAGGCGATCGAGCTTCCCGCGCGGTCGCAGGAGCTGCGCATGGTGTGGGCGCTGCCGCGCTTGCTCCGCCGGCTGCGGCCCGCGCTCGCGCACTTCCAGCACTCGGTGCCGCTCGGGTGGCGGGGCCGCTCGATCGTGACGGTGCACGACCTCTCGTTCGAGCGCGACCCGACGGTGATGGGCACGTGGGACCGCCTCGTGTTCCGCACGTTCGTCCCGCGATCCGTTCGTCGCGCGGAACGCGTCTTCGCGGTCTCCGAGCGCACGCGCAGCGACCTCGTCGAGCTGTACGGGATCGCGCCGGCGCGGATCGTGCTCACGCCGAACGCCGTCGACCCCGCGTTCTCGCTTGCTGCCCCGGCCGGCACGGCCGACGGCTACCTCCTCTTCGTCGGCGCGATTCAGGCGCGCAAGGATCCGCTCGCCGCAGCCGACGCGGCACGCGAGCTCGGCATGACCCTCGTCGTCGCCGGCCCGGAGAAGGAACCGTCGCTCGCGCGGGAGCTGCGCGAACGGGGCGTCGAGCTGCGCGGGTACGTCGAGAAACCGCAGCTCGCCGATCTCTACCGCGGCGCCGCAGCGCTCGTGCTCCCTTCGCGCTACGAGGGCTTCGGACTGCCGGTGCTCGAGGCGATGGCCTGCGGCACGCCGGTCGTCGCTGCGGACGACGCGGCGCTGCGCGAGGTCGGCGGCGAGGCAGCGGTGTACGCAGAGCCCGGCGCGCTCGCGCGTGCGATCCGCCGCGCCCTCGCCGAGCGCGAGCAGCGCGTCCGCGCGGGTCTCGAGCGGGTGCGCGCGTTCTCGTGGGAGGAAACGGCGCGGCGCGCCGTCGCCGCGTACCGCGAGGTGATCGGCGCGTGAGCCGCGTCGCTGCGGTCGTCGTCTCCCACGACAACGCGGACGAGGTCGCGCGGCTGCTGCCCGCGTTGGTGCCGCAGGTCGACGACGTGATCCTCGTCGCGAACACGCCGGCGGGCATCGGTCCCGTTACCGACGACGTGGAGGTCCTGGTCAACGCGACGCCCGTCGGCTTCGCAGCGAACGTCAACCGCGGTGCGGCGGCGACGGACGCCGAGTACGTGCTGAGCGTGAATCCCGACGCAATTCCGAGCGACGGCGCGGTCGCGGCCTTGCGCGACTTCATGGACGCGCACCAGCGTTGCGGCGTCGCCGGGCCGCGGATGGTCTATCCGGACGGCAGGCTGCAGCCGTCGCGGCGCCGCTTCCCGACCGTGCTCGGCACTCTCGTCCGGCGCACGCCGATCCGGCTCGTCTTCGACCCGTACAGGCTCCAGCGCCGCCACTACCACCTGGGGGACGACCCCGCGGAGCCCGTGCGCGCCGACTGGATGCTCGGCGGCTTCCTCCTGCTCCGGCGCGCGATGCTCGACGAGCTCGGCGGGCTCGACGAGGGCTTCCGCCTCTACGGCGAGGACATCGACCTCTGCTACCGCGCAGCCAAAGCGGGGTGGGAGACGTGGTACGTGCCCGCCGCGGTCGTCGAGCACGGCCACGAGGCGGTGACCGATCGCACCCTGCTCACGCGGCGGACGCTGTGGCACTGGCGGGGCATCTTCCGCTTCGTGCGCAAGCATCCGGAGCGGCTCCGAGCGCTCCGTTGAGCGACAAGTACGGGCCGGACGCCGCGGGCTGGTCGGAGCGCTCTTACGGCGACGCGCGGAAGTACCTCCGGCGTCGCGCCGAGCTGATCGCGGCCGGCCTCCCGCGGGGCGCAACCGTGCTCGACCTCGCGTGCGGGGACGGCGGGCTCGGTGGCGTGCTCCTCGCGCGCGGCTTCCGCTACCTCGGCGTGGACACCAGTCCCGCGATGGTCGACGCGGCGCGGACGCGGCTCGGCGACGACGCGGTCATCGTGCAGGCCGACCTCAACGAGTTCGCGCCCCCCGAGCCGGTCGACGTGACGACCGTCTTTCGCGCGGTCTACTACGCGCACGACCACGACGCGTTCTTCCGCCGCGTCGCGTCCTACACCGGCCGGAAGCTCGTGTTCGACCTCAACCCGCGCCAGTACGACGTCGCGGACATGCTCGGTCGCGTCCGTGCGGCGGGCTTCGGAGGAATCGAGCTGCGGCCGTTCTTCTTCCCGCAGCGGTTCGGGTTGCCCTTCCCGCTCGACCGCCTCGCGCGGGTCGCGGAGCGCACGGGCCCGCTCGCGCGGCTCGCGCTTCGCTACCGCTTCACGTACGTCGTCACGGCCTGGCTGCCCGCACCCTGACGACCTCGGCCAGCGCGTTCACACCGGGGATGCGCGTGAGTACCGTGTCGAGCGCATCCGAGATTCCCCACATCACCGGCGTCGGGCGCGTCATCGCGCGCATGATGCGGATCGCGACGCGGAAGCGACGCGCTTCGCTTACGTCGAAGCCCGCCGCGCGGATCCGAGCCAGCAGCCATGCGCGCGACATCCGGAACTCGTGGGGGCTTCCGGGGATCACGCGATTGCCGCCGCGGGCGCGCAGCGATGTCGGCTCGAACGCGAAGAGCTGACCGCCCGGCCGCAGTACGCGCGCAGCCTCGCTCAGCGCGGGGAGCGGGTCGGGCACGTGGTGCAGAGCGGCGATGACCATCGCCGCGTCGAAGCTCTCGGCCTCGAACGGCAGCGCTTCCATGTCGGCGACGACGTTTTCCGGCAACAACGGGTCCTCGCCGCGCGCGGCGATGACCCCGGGGCTGATGTCCACCCCGACGACGGTGATCGGGCGCTCGCGGACGAGCAGGGACGCGTAGGTGCCGATCCCTCCGGCGATGTCGACCACCCGACTGCCGTCGTGGACGTGCCCGAGGATCCACGGCACGATCAGCTTCCGTGCGTTGAGCCGCGACGGCTCGTTCGGAAAACGCAGGCGCTCGTCGAGCCGGTGGACGTCCGAGTACTCGCGGTTGGCGGCCTTGTCCGATCGCTCGCTCGGCTGACTCACCAGCCGACTGTACTCCTCGAATCGGAACGAGACGGGACCGCTAGCGCAAGGAGACGCGCACGCCGAGGTGGCGGGTGTCGTCCGAGCGCGGGAGGACGTTCGCCGGGACGAACGTCGACGCGGCACGGATCTGGATCCGGAACGGAGCCGGAGGCACGGGCAGCGTGATCGTGCGCGCTGTGCGGCCGATCCGGAGCGAGCGTGTCGCCGTGGGGCGGAGGATCCCGAGCTCGAGCCTCTTGCCGACGAGGTGGTAGGCGGCGCGGCCGACCGTGACCTGCACGCGGACCGGGACCGGGCCCGTCGGCCGGCCCAGCCGCAGCGTCACGGACTGTCCGCCGTTGGGCGGTGTGAACCACTGCGTGTACGTCGCCTCGTCGCCGATCCAGCCGTCCGGGTACACGCCCGACAGCTCCGGCGTCTTGCCGGGCGCCGGCTGCGGGAGTCGCGGCAGGAACTGGTACGCGACCTGCGCGCCGAGCTGCCTGATGTCGCTGTTGCGCGGGTCGAGGTCGTGCGGGCTGAACGGCGGCGAGACGCGGACCTCGGCACGGAACGGCGGCGGCGGCGCGGCGACGACGAACTCGTGGAACAGGTCGTGCTTCGCGCTCGCGTGGCGCGTCAGCAGCACCTTTCCCATCCTTGCCTCCTTCTCGCTCCCGAGAACGAGCCGCCCGACCCGCAGCTCGACGTTCGCGGGCAGCGTCTTGCCGCCGGCCAGTCGCGAGACCGTCACGCGGAGAAAGCCGCGCGCGTCGTGCGGCGTCGCGAACTGCGAGTAGCCGCTGTTCTCGCCGGCCCAGCCGTCGGGGAAGAGTCCTTCGACGTTGTGCTCCAGGCGAAGCGGCGGCGCGATCTTGTACACCGTCCACGTCGAGGTGCGGCCGCCGACGAGGTGCTTCTTGCGTGCGATCGGCGTCCCCGCGATGTTCACGTCCTCGTCTGCGATCGCGTAGTCGACCTCCCTCAGCGTGCGAAGCTCGCCCGTCGGCTTGAGGATGTCCGGCGTCCCCGTCGGGCCCGGCCCGACGCCGCTCGAGTCGAGCGTCCACAGTCCCTGCAACGAGCGGTTCCAGAACTCGAGCAGCCAGACGCCGTTCGGATCGACGTTCACGCGTTGTCCGTAGTAGGGCGTCGGCTTGCCGTGGGTGGCGTGGTCGACCCAGTCCAGCGGGCGCGGGAAGTTCTCCAGCAGCTGGTCGGCGAACTGGTGCGACGCGCGCGCGCCCGTGATCTGCCCCGTCAGGTTCCAGGCGAGGACGAGCGCTGCGGCGCCGAGCGTCGCCGGTACGACCCAGCGCCCGGGCCGGAGGGCGATCGCCGCGACGAAGACGAGCGATCCGCCGAGGATCGCAAGCAACGCGTTCTGCGCCGCGCCCGGCGTCAGCGCGAGAACGCGGTTCCCGGACTGCAGGATCGAGAGACCGGGAGCGTCGGCGTAGAAGTGCTCGTACATGTGGAACGGCGTCCGCACGATCAGGTACACGCCGAAGGCGCCGATCGCGATCAATGCGAGTGGGTTCGTCCGGCGGCGGTCGAAGAAGAGCGCGGTGAGCAGGATCAGCAGCGGCGCCGCGTAGATCAGGTTCCGCTCCTCGACGAGCGTCGAGAAGACCGTGGAGATGTATGCCGCCTTCACCGCCGTGTACCAGCCGTACGCCAGGAGTGCCGGCCCGGCGACGCAGAGGAACGCGCGCTCGGCCCGCGGGCGCTGCGACCACCGTCCCGGGAAGAGCGCGGCGAGGCCGGCGACGAGCGGCAGCACGCCGAGCCCGATCGCGAGCGCGCCGACCGCCCACATGCCGTTCTCGAGCATCCGCCCCTTGTAGTGCTGCGTCGCCGTCCACCACTCGTTCGACCGCTGCGCCGCGAGCCCGTTGACGACGATCACGACGCCCGCGAAGAGGATGGCGAA
>Ga0081539_10001496_pt1 | contig 39543 bp, 38 predicted proteins | sample TabmetS4T2R2_FD_71023 | JGI IMG/M metagenome (GOLD analysis project Ga0081539, IMG submission 71023) | Tabebuia heterophylla rhizosphere microbial communities from the University of Puerto Rico - S4T2R2 | ecosystem: Host-associated > Plants > Roots > Rhizosphere ... | reverse complement strand
CGAAGCAATTCGTAGAATTGAGAGTGTCAAAAACAGTTTAGGCTAGTCATATAACCTTCAGAGAACTCGCTGTTGGGGGCTAGCTTAACGACGGAGCAGTGTGCCTCGTTAAACTCACCTGCCGGACATGTGCCCGAAAACAATTCCTAGAATTGAGCACGTCGATGGAGCAGCATGCCTCGTTAAACTCACGCTGCCGGGGACACTCACGAAGCAATTCGTAGAATTGAGAGTGTCAAAAACAGTTTAGGCTAGTCATATAACCTTCAGAGAACTCGCTGTTGGGGGCTAGCTTAACGACGGAGCAGTGTGCCTCGTTAAACTCACCTGCCAGACACTTTCCCGAAAACAATTCCTATAATTGAGCACGTCGAACCGAAGAATGGCGGTACGTCCCTTCTTACTGATCGTAGGCATTGCCTTAATGGTTTGCAATAATAGGTTCATGAGTTTCCTGGCCGAAATTACAAGGTCCTCGCTCGCAGTTATCGAATTAACATAGCTTATTTTGTGGTTATTTTGCGGAAAAGACAAGCGAAACACTACGGAGCAAAGCAGATTATTCTTTATTATTCTACATAGCTTACTCTCGTTGCTAACGCTAGGCTTGTAATACTGACAGTAGATGTTGATCGGTCGATCGATGAGCTTACTTCGGAATCTTTTGGCAAGACGCTTTGGTCAAGCGGCGTTCTCGCAGAGTGATATCAGAGTCGTTTGTCAAGTGCGATCTCGGATTCACTCATCCAATGATGTGGGGCTTAAGTTCGAGTGAGCACTTTTGGTCAAGTGGTGTTCTCACAGAGTGATATCAGAGTCGTTTGTCAAGTGCGATCTCAGATTCACTCATCGAATTACGGGGGGTATCTCGATCAAGTGGTATTCGTGCTGTTTACAACACGTTTCTACTGGTCAAACTCGGAAATCGGACGCGGAAGGAAGGAGAGGATAATTATAGCGTCAATGCAGCGGGGGTCAATCTAAAATTGGGAATTCAGAGATCGCAAGAGTGGAGCTATGGGAATCAAGGGGAAGTGTAATGATTAAAAAAAGGCAGGGGTGTGGGGAGAGCTTAGGCACAATTAAGGCTTTGGAGAATGGGCGTGGCTTTGTAAAGTTGTAAACCAAAGAACTCAAGACATACGTGAAAAACAACCGCCAATTTTTACTCGGATTTGTGGGTATGAACGTTCGTTGTGGGTCAGATTAATCAACTATTTTAGCTTATATAAATGGATTTGGAGTCAATTGAAACCGGTGAATCAAGTCCTCATGGGCCGCTTCGACTCGACGGCGACACTTCGACTCAACAGTGACACTTCGACTCGACGATGACACTTCGACTCGACGGTGACACTTCGATGACACTTTGACTCAACGGTAACTCTTTGACTCAACGGCGACACCTCGATGACACCTTGACTCGCTGGTAACTCTCTGACTCAACGGTGACACTTCGATGACACTTTGATTCAACGGTAACTCTTTAGCTCAACGGTGACACTTCGATGACACTTCAATGACACTTTGACTCCCCGGTAACTCTTCGACTTAAGGTGACACTTCGACTGAATGAAATGACGTGGAACGATTTGGAATAAGGCGTCGTAAATGGTGATCAGGCTCTAATAAAGCTAGATATAGTTCTTTCATAACACCTATAGGAGCTAGCATTCTTTTACCCGAAAGAAAGCAAGATAAGCTTCGCCAACTCAGGTCAACATGGCGTTCCACTTGAAAATAATGTCATGAGCGAGATTCCATTTTCCCAAATTCAACAAATAATCCAACACTTCGTAAGTTCCGCCTCGGTTTTGCTTTTCCACTTCAAAATCTTCTCTTAACTTGGCAGGCAACCTGACGAGCGTCGGCAGACAATTCAAATGGCGACGAGTCCAGAGTTCACCACACACACATTTTCGGTTTAAAAACAAAACTCCTTTCCGCCAGGCAAGAAAGTCACGTTGATATCTCGGCGGAGCCACCAAAACTCGATCAACGAGACGTTCTGTGCGATGCGTAATATATTCAAGAAGCTTTCGATCTTTTGCAAGGACCCCAATATATTCCCGACGAAGAGACAAGAGGTATGAAGTCAGAGCATCAGAGAGAGCTTTTTGGTGTGTCACGCCCTTCTCTCGGAGATCAAGATAGTATTGAGATCGTTTGAATCCATTGTAGAGAGGGTCTCGTTTAAGATGAAAAACGAATTTACCGAGGACTCCGGGTCCGTCCTGAAGGATCCGTCGAAGGGGATTTTCAGCAAATGATTGATCGAGATGCAACTGAAACCGACAACGGAGATGAGCGAAACGCAGATCAACGGGTAGGGCTCCGAGGATGCCTTCATTCAACCTCGAACGGGCAGTGGACGTAGACAAAATCCAAGCGAAGGCCTCGTCTTGAATCTTTTGAAAAGGCTGCAGTATCGTGAGATCGGAACGAGCGTCAGCATAGGCCTTGAGAAGGGGTGCTCCATATTCCATCTGTGTCCTCACGAAAGTACGATAAATGGCCCAACGAATCGATGGAGACCATTCAGCTCCATCGTAGACAACGGACTTGAGAAGACCTTCAGCTGAGGCCATGAGGTTGTCCCGAAACTGGAGAAAGTCGATACCGTTGCGAGTCATGGGGAATCCGAGATACTTGTAGCATTCAACTATCGGAATTTGACGACCATCAAGATTGAGGCAAACTGAGTCGCCACCTATAGAAAGCACTCCACATTTGGAAACATTGTACGTCATCCCTTGATCTTTTGCCCAACGTTCCGCAATTCGCAGCGATTCTCTGGCAATGGTCAAAGTTGAGGATAAGAGAACTCCGTCGTCGGCATAAAAGAGGCATCGAGGGATGTTAGAATCGTTGAACCGGTTTAATTCAGCGACCAAAGGATCAATGAATAGGTTGAAAATGACCGGAGAGAGAGGAGACCCTTGAGGGAGTCCACGGGAACGAGAAATTGACTCCGAAAGCATGCTGTTGACTACGAGATGAAAGGAACCACTGGTGAACATTGCTGAAAGAACGAGGCTTCGTAACCGGGAGGGCATCTTTCTTGCTTCCAATGCACTCATTACTTTAGATGCCAAGGTGACGTCGTAGGCAGCTTGAAAATCAAGAAAAATGAGGTATTTGACGCGTTTAGACTTGATCGCATGATGACAAACAGTGGCCTGTGTGAGAGTAGAATATCCTCGACGAAACCCAGCTTGAGAGGGATGCAGCTTGCAATAGTCCAAAGAGGGGTTGGTAAATGCTGGAAGAAGCAGAGACTCGAATATTCTCCGAAACATAGGAAGGATGCTGAGAGGTCGAACCACATCGCAAGTGATCGGGGGTTCCTTAACTTTAGCTAACAAGAACATCACAGAATTGCTCCATCTCTTAGGGACCTTGCCAGCCTTGAGGCAAAGGATGAAGAGACGAGAAAGCCGCGTAACGAATGAAGTTGGGAGAAGAGCAGAGATCAGATTTGTGTGGATGCCATCTATGCCGCAAGCTCTATCTTTAGGATATTTCCGAATGAACTTTGTGATTTTGTCGGAAGAAACTAAATTCATGAGCTCCGGTAACAGAGGGTCATCCTCAAACAGCTGTGGGGGTTCTGGGGATGGGTCTGGATCTGAAAATAAATGTTGATACTTGTCAATGCACTCTGCCATCGGTGTCAACTCACTCGAACGAGACTCGATGCGCGTGCTGCCATTCGACCGTTGCTTCCTTTTGAAGAGGCGGACTGCGGCCAGAGTAGAAGTCTGAGTGTGAATGTACTTAGAGATCCCATTGTCAGAGGACCTTTTCCGAGCCAGTACGTCGTATCTTCCCAGGACGCTGTCCGTGGCTCGAGACACCGCACAGAGGAGGCGAGCGTCGTAATCATCGACATCTACCACATTCCAATCTGTTTCAAGATCCACGATGGCCCAAAATTCACGCAGATGCTTGAGGAGGTCTTCATCTTCGAGTCTTTCCAGATGAAATCGCTCAAGGCCAGGTCGACCGTTGCACTGCGGGTCTGAAGAAATTGCGCAGGAGATTGAACAAACGAGCATATAACTGTGATCACTCTTGAGATCAAACTGTCGAGATCCAAGCAATGTCAATTTGCAAGGAGGAGCTGAAGATGACCGAATCGCATGGTCAAGTTCGCAGTTGGGGAAGGTCACGAGGGCCTGATTCCGACAAAGTGAAGAAAGCGAGGGAGATCGAGTATCCACGTCTACAAGGAAGAGTTCATCAGAGGGTTGAAGGAATGAAGAAGCCCGAGAACGCATATGTTCTGTCCATAACTCTTGTCGGGAAAGCGGACTCGGGGACTTTGCCGTGATGCCTTTGAAACGAACGTTGAGATCACCCAGAAGGAAATCGTATGGAGGGAAGTCTGCGATGCAGGATTGAACATCTTGTTCTGACATTGAAGGAGGGAGATAAGTCGCTAGTACTTTTGCAACGCCAAAATCGATCCAGAGGGCTTTGGGCAAGACTTGAAAAGAGCGGACGAGAGAACGAGCTCTGGAATTAACCATGGCAAGAACACCTCCGTGACCACGAGATTTTGAATTAGGCTTTTCATTGGCAGTTTGTAAAAACGAATATGGATGTGACATGTAAGAATATTTGATAAACCAAGTCTCACTCAAAAAAAGAACGTCAAATAATCCGGCCTCCATGAGTCCACAGCAAATTCGATGCTTCTCTCGACTAAGGCCTTCGACATTGAAATATCCAATTCGTAGAGACATCATGGATCGATAGGGGGAGTACTGATATCGGCAGCCCAGCCGAGCAATTGTAGCCATTCGCGGTAAAATTCTTTGACTCTAGTTCTTCGTGATGTTTTGATTTCATGATTGACTCGTTGAACGAAACTTGTTTTGTTCGGTTTGGCCTTTCCTTCGAGGTTCGTAGGGTCAAAATCATCAAGAACACCGAATCCAGCTGACCGAGCTCCAGTCTTCCAATCCTTTGGATCGAGGCCATCCACTAAAACTTCGATACACTTAGAACCAATCAAACTTACGTTGAGGACCCTTAACCCGGCACCCCTCAGTCTCTCACGAACAATCCCAACCTTTTTCTCCATGTTGTCCAAAAACGTAAGGTAAACGACGGACAAGTCTTGTTTGAGTGCAGTGGCGTCTCGATGGCTCAACGGCACTTTGGGAATCCGTGGACTTGGGACTGGTGAATGGCTGGAGCGGCGTGCAACCTCGACGTAGGTCTCCTGTGATTCTTCTTCGTTAGACAAAGGGATGAAGGAGACAAACCTCTTTTTTCCAGTTCCAATTGTCCAATTCTCCTTTTGACCCCATCCAAAAGTTGAGAGAGACAGTTGAGATCATTAATATGGCCCAAAGGAATCACTGATGAAAGAGAAAGGTCATTCGAAGGTTCGGAAGACACTGAAGATGAAAGCTGAGAATCGGAGGGCATCATCGAAACTAAAGACGAAAATGACGGAGGAGTGACACGATCAATGCCAATGGTAACTCGTTTGGACGTAGGAGTGAGGCCAGTAGGTGAGGAATCGCGATGTCGCTTCAAAGGCATAGGATCATCAACGCTCTGTTGTGACTCGATTTCTGATGCCAAAGGCAAGGATTCTCCAGTCGCAATTGGAAAGAGGTCCCTGAGGGCAAGCAATTCTTCCGGATCAAGCTGTGCTTGAGCAAGGAGCCACAAGTTTCTGGGACTGTAAGTTTTTCCGCATTGATTTAGTGTTTTCCCTTTACATACATACCGTCTTGAGGGCTCGTTGTCCTTGTTTTTTCCTGCCTGGTCCCGGTTGAAGGCACCCCGAGAGCGCACAATGTTACAGGATAAACACTTGAGGCGAGAGTTGTAATGGCTGATGATGTATTCCGCAAGTCCTTTCTCAGTGTCAATTTCAGACTTTGAAACTGTGGCCATCGGATTTTTCTTAACCAAGTTAGTCTTTCTATATAAGTTGTGCCAGATAGTTATTATAACCAATGAAGAACCCAAGTTGCCTATTTGTCACACTAGGTGCAATTGGCGAGACCACGTGGGTTTTACTCGCGATGATCAAATATTTTCTTCCAATCACATTCTCTGTTGCTATCAGTTACTGACGTCAATTAGAGTTATGGTCCATGCACAGCCTAAGATTCTAGAATCTTTGGCCGAAGAGTGCGTTTGTCCACATTGATATTGGGACACGGGGTCACAGCACAGGCCAACAATCCCAAATCTTTTACTAGAGAAGTGTGTTTGTCCCGCATTGAAGTTGGGGTGGGGGTGGACTGCCGATCTCAAATCTTTGATGGAAGAGCATATTATCCACATTGAAATTGGGGTGGGGGGTCACAGCATGGGCCAACAATTTCAAATCTTCGAGAGAAAAGTGTGTTTGCCCCCACATTGAAATTGGGAGGGGTCACAACGCAGGCCGACAATCTCGAATCTTCAGCAGAGAAGCCTGTTTTTCTTACCTTAAATTTGTGTTTGCCCCGCATTGAAACTGGACACAGGGTCACAGCACAAGCCAACAATTTCGAATCTTCAGCAGAGAAGTGTGTTTGTCCCATCTTAAATTTGTGTTTGCCCCGCATTGAAACTGGACATGAGGTCACAGCACAGGCCAACAATCTCGAATCTTCAGCAGCGAAGTGTGTTTGTCCCATCTTAAATTTGTGTTTGTCCCGCATTGAAATTAGGACACGGAGTCACAGCATGGGCCAATTAGAGTTATTAGTCAATGCGATGGTGTTCATCGGATAGGCCTATTTTGATTTGCAATACACAACCTTGGCCAAGGAGCGTGTTTGTGCTACTTTAAATTTGAGACATGAGTTCATTGCACGGATCTCTGGAATTCATTTTCTACAGTCACGTCGAGGCCTCATGTTCTTTTCAAAAAGCGCAATTGGCCAGAGGCCAGATTGTTACATTCAAAGTCCCCCACGATAATTAATAAATATTTTTTTAACCGAGGCCACGCTCCCTGAAACAAAGTTCTGCATTACAATGTGCCAAGATTCAGGAGTGTCGCCTCAATTAAATCTGCATTACACCGCTTTATATGTAGTTGATGTCAAATAATTTCCAAGTTCTATGGATTTCAATCAGCAAATAGATGCTCTTCAGAAACATTTAGATGTATTCTTAGAAACTCGCGAAGATGCCCTGGGGCTTTTGGACTTTATTCTGCAGAAAATCAAAACCCATTTTCCTGATGAGCAACTCTTGCAACAGGAGGAATCCAGAGAACACACTACCGATCAAATTGAGGGTAATATCTGGGCAAAACTTCGGGCACTAGCCTTCTTTTTTTGCTGCTGACTTTGTAGGAGACCGCTTTGGAACTCGGCAATGAAGCTGATGCCATATTGGATCAAATTGCTGCTGCCAAGTCTGGAAGCATAGAAGTTTTCAAAGTTCGGCGTGCCATCAACCTCATTTTGTTTCTCAGAAAACCTGATGCTACCAAAGATTGTCTCATGCAAATAGCACACTGGCGAATCCATGTCCCTTCTAATTTATTCAAACCTATAAACAGTACCGGTGATGTTCGTGATGAAATTGCAAATTGCATATCTATTCACACTTATCTCGATGTTGCTAGTGCAGAACTCAAGGTGGTCCGAAGGTTGAACTGTCTCAGATTAAAAGAAGCCCTTCGCCGTCTTGACCCTATAGAGAGACAAGCAAAGGTATGTCTTCCAAGAAATGTCTAATCAAACAGGAAATCATGCGACAGCACTCTGGCCACAATTTCACACCAAAGCAATGGGAAAGGATTTTTGCTCATGCTTCTCTATGGCACGATGTTGCTCAAAGGTTCGGTCGAGGTTTTCTCTTGTATCTCCCTGTTGAAGACAGATCATTTTCAAACAGTTGGTGGGCTCAAACTAAAGCCAAAGCTGACCACAGGCTCGAAAAAAGTCCTATGAGAGTACGGCAATGGTTTCTTGACACTTTGAATGCGGGCTTGCCAGGAATAAAGAACAAAGTCCAAGTTCTCAATCAGTTCGCTGATAGGATTATGTATCACGGCAATCTCAAAGACATACCTAGGCTGGAAATTGAATCAGATGATTGGCAAAAAGGGAACAAAGACCTTTATCACGATGGTTTGTCAGTTCAGCCAACATCTCTGCTACCTGCTTCACCTTCCACTCAGTGTCCAGAATCACCACCACCGCAAAGTCCGGACATTTCTGCATCAATGGATGATTCACAAGTTATTCGCTCTCAATCTGTTCCTACACCTAGCAGACGCATAGCGACAGGCAGAGCTCGATCATTGGGTATGACTAGGCTACGAATCCTTTCTTCACATACTCCTAGTGCAGATTCTGATGCGGCAATGCAAGATTAAATTTATCACTAACTTTCAATATTATTTGGTAAATTGTCTTATATAATGCTCTAATTATTATAGAATTCAGTATTCTATCGCTCTTTTCAGTTTTCGCTTAACATCTGTAACTTTTCAGCGACTCTTTGACTCTACAGTAACTCGACGACTCTTCGGCGACTCTTTCGGTCTATCTTAACTCCATTACTTTGTCAACTCTTTATTCTGGTTCATTATTTCCATGGATATCCTCTCTGCGTGGCGGGCGACAACTTTTCAACACTCTATCCTTATTTCTGTCTTCGTCCTCATGGATACTCGTAACTCTGACTTTTTGACTCTACAGTAACTCGACGACTCTTCGGCGACTCTTCGGCGACTCTTCGGCGACTTTTTCACTCTATTTTAACTCCATCACTTTTTCAACTCTTTATTCTGGTTCATTGTTGCCATGGATACCTGCCCCATCTGGCGGGGATGACTTTTCAACACTCCGTCCTTATCTCTGTCTTCGTCCTCATGGATACCCGTAACTCAGACTCTTTGGCTTTACAGTAACTCGATGACTCTTCGGCGACTCTTTCGCTCTATTTTAACTCCTCCACTTTTCCACTGGTTCATTGTTGCCATGGATACCCGCCCCGCCTGGTGGGGACGACTTTTCAACACTCCTTCCTCATCTTTCTGTCTTCGTCTTCATGGATACCCGTAATCCAGACTCTTTGGCTCTACAGTAACTCGATGACTCTTTGGCGACTCTTTCGCTCTATTTTAACTCCACCACTTTTCCACTTTTTTTTTTGGTTCATTGTTGCCATGGATACCTGTCCCGCCTGGCGGGGAACTACTTTGGGCTGGGCACTTGCCCCGACTGTGTCGAAAAATGTGTTGGGTGGGCATAAAGGAGTCTCTTCTTACTGGATTAAGGAGGTCTTCTTTTGGTTGGGCACCTGTCACTGTGGTGAATTCTTTATTGGGTAGGCTATATATGGAGTTCTCTTCGGGCACTATGTGCGGAAGTCTCTACGGGCATGGTTCTGTTCATCAGTAGGATAACTGTGGTTGACAGAATTACCTGGACGGCGGGCCAGTGGTAATTCCAGGTGTGGTCTTGGGTCTTGGACTTGTAGGTGGAATCTTGTATCATTAGTCAGATATAGCTAGCTGCAAGGGTTTTTGCGGGATGCTGGTTGGAATTGACTCGGGTTGATACGTTTAAGGATTCTTTGGAGTCTGGGGCCCTTCATAGACTGCTGGAGCCGGCCTCTGTCGGTTTATTGGACGGGAGTTGAAACTTGGTTGACTCTCGGAGACCCTGTGTGGCACGTTGGAAGCCACTCTTCATCTAGTTCTAGATAGAGCTCGTAGGCTGGGGATAAGGATGTGGGTACCAGATAAGGCTAGGTAACGCCATATAGTAGGATGATTGCCGTTGAGCAAAGGCCTAAGTGGAGACTACTGGGGAGCTTCTCAGACTTGGGAGATAACTCGGGGTATGACTCTAGGATGTACAGGGCTGACTATGCTGAGGCTGTTCTTCCCCTCTGGAGGCGCCAGACTTATGAGTTCCTGTATATTTAGACTAGCTCTAGTTCGGAGAAATACAAAAATGCTTAATCCCTAACCCTGTCTCTGACCGTGGTTAAATATTCACGGCTCAGTTCTGGACTGCCTTGTCAAAGGCCTTGAACCTGAAGAAACGGCTGTCAACAGCGTTTCACCCCCAGACTGATGGACAGACTGAGCATATGAATCAGACTGTTGAACAGTACCTGAGAATTTACTGCAACTATCAGCAAAATAATTGGAGCAGCCTGCTTTCTTTGGCGGAGTTCTCGTACAACAATGCCCAGCATGCTGGCATGGGCTGTACCCCATTCTATGCAAATTATGGCTACCACCCTCGGTTTAGCATAAATCTCCGTGCCCTGCCTGATCTACCTGTCCCTGCAGCTAAAAAATTAGCTGAACGCCTGAAAACCTTGCACGAAGAACTTGTTGAGCTCATCAAGAAAACCCAGAACCATCAAGCCAAGTATTACGACGCCAAACACAAGCGAATTGAGTTCAAAGTTGGCGATAAAGTCTGACTCCTGGCAACCAATGTTGCAACCCAACGCCCGAGCAAGAAGTTAGATTGGAAAAGGCTTGGCCCATATCCTATTGTTGAAAGGATTGGCACTCAGGCTTACCGATTAAAGCTTCCCCGTCTATGAAAATTCATCCTGTTTTTCATGTATCGCTTTTGGAGCGATATTCTGAATTTGAAACCCCTGGACGCTCTCAGCCGCCACCTCCACCTGTTCTTATTGACAATGAACTTGAATATGAAGTGGAAGAAATCCTGGATTCCAAGCTAATGCGGAATCGCCTGTTTTACCTAGTCAACTGGAAGGGTTCCTCTGTATCTGAGAACTCCTGGGAACCAGCTTCACATCTAGTGAATTCTCCAGACTTTGTTCGTCGGTTCCATGCTCGGTACCCTCTCAAACCTGCATCCCCGTTGCCTCAATCAAAACCCCTTGCATCTCTATCTCCCCCCCTGTCTTCGAAGGCTCAAAAACCTCAAAAATCTCGATTTCCACGCAAAGTCAACTTTGTCAATTCGACGATAACTCATTTCTTCCCCAAGTCACCTGTATCTTGTTGCTTGTTATGGTCTCGATGAAGACTTGCTCAGAATTCCGTTGAGTGCTTACGTAAAATTTTTGAGTGACCCAAAAATTTTACGTCAGCATTTTCTCAAAACGTTAACGCTCTATTACATTATTTACGTTCACCTTTCCTCAACCTCACCAATGTCCTATTGCCTGAGCTAGTCGTCATCTCATGAGGATCGACAATGACTCTCTCTAGTTTTCTCTGTTTTTCTCGTTCCGTCTGGAATTTATTTTGTCTGGAATTTGTTTTGGTTTTGTGGACCTGTATCAGATCTCATGCCCCAACTCGCTGGAGCTCGTGCTAAAGAGGGGGGTATTGTCAGGAACCCGGACTATTGCGGACCCGACTGATTATGTCAGAACTCTGTTGTTTATTATTGCGCAAATCTGGCCTGTACATACTAGCTTAGAACCTTTATACCTTATAACATACCTGTACCATAAACTCAGCTCTTAGTCCTCTGCACCCTGTGGGCTCCCTCGGCCTAGAAGCAGCTTTCTGTTCTTGCAATCCCGTCCCGCCTCGCCTGATAGCTGTATCCAAACTTTCCAAATACAACGCCAATCCGACCACTACGCATTTAAAGGCCGCTCTCCACGTTCTATGGTACCTCAAAGCTACTCGCAATTATTGCATTGTCTACATGCTCTCTCCAACGGTCCCAATAATTGACATTATCGGTTATTCTGATTCTGATCATGCTAGTGATGAAGATGACAGAAAGTCCTACACTGGCTACGCTTTCATCATAAACGGTGGTGCAGTGTCATAGTCTACTCACAAGCAACACACTATCGCCTTCTCTAGCACGGAAGCAGAATATATGGCCCTTTCTGATGCTGCATGCGAAGCTCTAGCACGAAAACAACTCTTTTAGCGAACTGCAAATATTTCCATCTGCACTAAGGCCTGTACCGCTCTTGACAGATAGCCAAACAGCACTTCAAATCTCGGACAATCCTGCTAAATATCGACAAGCCAAACATATCGATATATGGTACCATGCTGTTTGACACTACGTTCATGACAACAAGATCACCGCCGACTACGTCCCTTCTGATCATCAGCTTGCTGACATTTTCACCAAGGCTCTCGGAAATATCAAACAAAAACGCTTTTCTCGCATGCTTGGATTGCGCAACAGCTACGAAGCTTTTGAACATGAAATTAAAGAGGTTTTTTAGTGAGTATGCTGCATAATAAGCTGAGAGTCCCACATAACCGCTCACAACGGTATCTATAAAAGATTTTTTCCCTCTTCGCTTGAGAAACATGTATCTAGCTCTCTTTCTTCTTCCAACCCTGGGTATGTTAGACAGATAAGCCACATATGGCTGTGTAACACGCATGTACTATATAAGTATCGCTAGATCCACATCGCATTCTACACTCGTTAATTCCCTTCTCACTCATCAAAAACTGCTTGAACTTGCAATCTATTGAAATTATTGCATATTTGAATTCATGGCAATATGCTGGAATTGTTTCAGATGTAGTCTGCTACATTTTTTGAATAGATTGCAATTGAATTAATCTAAAACCTCTGAATTTCTACATTAATTGATCCATTAGTAGCATCAGATTAGTTTGATTGATTTAGCTCTCTTGATCCAAACAGTCTACTGTTCAGAACACTGCAAATTACACTCAGTTTCCCTTCTCAGTCACCCAATAGTTCTGTTACCTCCATGCAATGCCTCCATTCGTTGCCCTCATTCAGCACCCTTATTCATTGCCTCCATTGGCCACTGCAGATCCTGTCCTGGTACCGTTTTCTGTCCCCAGGACAGAATCTGCGCTCATATATTAGCAGCAATCAAATATTTCATAATTTAATTTCTCAATCAGTTTTTCTTCAATTAACACCAAACTACAAACTTAACCTTTCCTCTATCACTAGTTGATAATACTTCAATTTCAGATTTTTCCCATTTGTTTTGGCTTATTAAATCCTGAAAAACCTCCAAAATATACTATACGGTGCCACCGCAATTTTGGTCCAAATTAAAATATTTCCGGTGGCTCTGATTTTTCCTCGAGTCCCTCCCAATTTTCATATTTTACTACCAAATTCAACTTCAAAATTCAATTGCTCCATCAGTTTTTGTTCAATCCACTCAAAACGAAAAACTTAAGCTCATCTGTATCAATAATTTACAATACTTCATAATCAGATTTTTCCCATTTATTTTGGTAGTTTCATTGTGAAGAATATTCTTTAGTGTGCTGACCACCGCAATTTTTGCAGTCGAAATTAAAATATTTCCGGTGTTCCCAAAGTCCTGGCAGATCCCCCTATTCAGCTAAGAAATTCAACTTCCAAAATGCAATAACTCACTCAGCTTTTGTTCAATTGACTCCAAATGAAAAACTTAAGCTTCGCTATATTCCTAATTTGTAATACTCCATAATCAGATTTTTCCCATTTATTTTCATGGTTCTATTGTCAAAAAACATCAAAAATTCCTGCTCCAATTTTAATTCAGCCCATATATGCTCTACAGTCGCTTGCCAGGCCAGTGACTCACTCAGGAAATCACCGCCTCCAAAGCCTCGTGTTTAAAAATTTTAATTGCCAATATCTCTGTCAATATTCATTCAATTGACAAGCCAAGGGCATCAACATGATCAGAGAATCAAGCTCTATACAATACCTCTTAATTTGATTTTTCCCGCGAGTCTCTGCAGAGCAATTCCTCCAAGATTGCCCATGACTACGAACATTTTTAATTTCCACTCAATGATTATTTTCAAGAACGTCGCCGACACCAATCAGATCGCTCCAAGACCGTCGTCGACAGGCGTTCGACCAATCAGAGAATTTTCCCGACTCCGCTCGGTGAAATCCCCGCGCCGTCCGCCTTTCATCCCCGCTCGCCTCCCCGCCCTCGCGGCTTTTACCCCCCTTCGAACCCCCTCTGATCCTGATCCAACCCGCGCATACAGTTCTTAATATCACCCTTGCCTCCAACGGTAAAACTGGGCATTCGAGGTCGTTCGGAGTCAGAACGCCGAGTAAAAGTGGTCGGAACCACGGAGGTCAAGGTAAGAGTATAATGTATTGACAACCTTACTTTCACTGAATGCACCTTATTCCACTACAACTAAATCATACATGTGATCTGTTAAAGAGAATCGAACACGATGCACCGACAAAAAATATAGAGATCAACTCTCGGGTGCCCAAATCCTAACAAAGATAAAAAGCAGAGACCATCAATCGTCCCTCACTTCGATGGGACGAAGGACGCTCCTGCCCAGTTTGGGATTTACAAAATCCTCGATGCTGTCGTACGCACGGTATTCGCCGTCAGTGAGTCTACGGCGCAATTCCGCTTCTCCCTCCCCTCGATTGTTTTTGATGGTGATGGGCACCGAGTCGCCCAGAAAATTGGGATTCGCGATCAGATAAGCCCGGCACTCCTTTGTTTGGCCCTTTCTAGAGATTCGAGCTGAGTGATTAGCCAGACCAATTCGGGGACTGCACCCGTGCACTGCTGTTCGTAGGACAGCGAATACAATGACCCCATAAAGAACATGTGGTTCGCCCCGACCAAGTTGTGACCACATCCCCCCACCCTCTGACCCATGATCAAACCATCCAATTCGCCGTTGTTCAGCTTCTTGATGGTGGAGTCCCGATAGGCTTGACTGACTCCGTGTCCGTACAGCGGAGTCCCGCACAGGACTCCGACGTTCAGGCCGAGTTGTTCCTCGCAGACCTAACGTCAAAACTGTCAACTGACGGAGTCATACGTAGACCGCCAAAGCCAAGAGGAACACTCGATCGGCGACGATGATCCATCTTTCACGGGCTTGTTTCAATCTCGTCAGAGCTCTCATCAGTTTGTTCATCCGTCCAGTACGCCTCGTGGACGGGAACCTCTCCGCGATGGTCGATTGCATCTTCTCCGGAGTCATTTCGCATCTGTTCTCCCGATAGATGGGTGACCACGCGAGAAGGAATAGCTCATCTGACCGGAGGCGCAGCTTGTTCATGTCGACCATTCCGTCCGACTTTCTCTCCACTTTGATCTTATGAAATTCCACCATCAACTCCTTCTCGTATTCTTCATCACAAGGATCGATATACGTTGGGACGGGATTGGCGAGTTGGTCGGAGATGATGAGATCCTTGCCCCACCGGCTTTGACTCGTTCGACAGAGGTAGAACTCCTTGATCAGCTTGCGGAAGCGGAATATATTCCAGCCCTCTCGACTGTTGAGCCTTCGAATGACCGCCGCTCGCTTCTTGTCCCATTTGTGTTTAGGTTCGGGAGTGATGCAGTCGCCACCCACAGATAGAAGGATCTTGATGCCGTCGTGTTTCGGTCCGAGGGGAAATAATGTCCCGCTGGCCAGGCAGACGAAGTGACTGAATTTGGCCATCTCATGGAACATCATCGCGCGGGTGGAGTCGAGCGAGCGGAGCGCAATATGGCCTTCGTCACAGAACAGAGACAGGAGACAGACCGACGGGTGATTGAACGACGCGAGAATATCCTTGCTGCGACTTGTCATGATGGAATCGCGGATGATCCATACCGTCGACATCGACGAATCCCTTTTCCACTCATTCAGGGTCCATTTCTTGGCCACCAACTCGGATTTAGGGAAGAATTTCAAACACTCGTTTATCCAATTGCTTTCGAGGGACGCCGGCCTAGACATCCACATCAGCAGGTTTCTGGAGTTTGACTGGAGTCTGACTCCGGTCGGAGGGAAAGGTTGGGGGCTCTTACACTACCACGACGTTAGTCCACCTGGTGTAGTTGTGGTCCATCGGCCGATCTCCTCTCTCCGCTCTTTTGATTCTCCCCCAAATGAAACTCAGGATCATCAACGTCTACAGACTGTCAGTGGAGCGAGACGAACGTCGACGTACCTTTCCGTATCCCATTTCGTCCCCCAACAAGGCGTACCCAAATTTTGTGCTGCACATATGAAGGAAAAACACGCCGAGCTTTTGCGGAGGCAAGAGCCTAATTCCAGTATTGAACCGAGGATTATACCGATCGTTCCATTCGTTGCGCAATTCCAAATGCTCGAATTGAACCCCTTTCAGTTCCGCCATGCGCCTGAGAATCAGTTTCATTCGATAGGGTCCTCACAATTTCTTCCGCAAAAGTTCCGGAGTCGACATAGCAGAGTCATCGGTTGCACCGATTCCGTATGCGTCGTCTTTTAAGAAGACGTCCTCGTCCTCGTCTCCGTCCTCGTCCTCTTGTACTTCCTTACATGTCTTCGCTTCTCGTTTCCCGAACAAGGTTTTCTCGAGCGAGAGATCCGTCTCGTTCAATCCGTGACCCCAATTCGATCGACTCTTTTTCAATTTTTTCTCAAAGCGAGGAATCTCTGCCAGATCGTCCGATTCGTCCCCGGAGGCAAACGTCTCTCCGTCGTCGAGACTTATCACCAATCGATCGCCATCTTGGACGACGACGAACTCGTCGAGACGATCTCCGAGCCGGGGTGGGTCAGGCACCGAGTAGTTGTCATCTGGAGGCTCTTGTTTGACTTGCACCGATGAAGGAGGATGGATTGCAGACACAGCAATCGCAGCGAGTCGGGTGACATTGCTCGACGACGACAGCCTTTGGGTAGTTCGTGGTCGCTCGAGAGTGGACGATTGAGATCGTTTATGTTCGCCGAAACGGACGCCCTTTATCATCGTCCGCTGTTCAATCTGCATGTCCATGACGCCTTGCATACCATCGGCAGAGTGGACATCGTCGACTCCAAGATGTTGAACTCCGGTGGTGCTCTCGTCCGAGCGCTCGGAGGAGGCTGGAGCTGTGCCGACGACATCTTGCATCTCATCTGCGATGTGACCGTCGTCGACTCCAGGACGGTGGACTCCGGTGGTGGTCTCGTCTGAGCGCTCGGAGGAGCCTGGAGCCGTGCTGACGACATCTTGCATATCATCTGCGGTGTGAACGTCGTCGACTCCAGGACGTTGGACTCCGAGTGTGTTCATGGCCGAGCGTCCCGGAGTCGTGCTTATGACGTCTTGCACGTCGTCTTTGGAGCGGACATCGATCAACCCAGAAGGTTCGGACACGGTGGCAGTCCCGGACGAGGTTTCTCCGAAAACAGTAGTCGCCTCATTCGAACAGTCGAGTTGAAATTTCATTGCCGCTGCGATGACTTTGTCCGGCGAAATCAGCTCGTTCTTCATCCAGGTGTCGAGAGTCCACACAAGAGGGTCATCTGAGGCATCCTCGACGGCGGGGAAAGGAACGGAACGCCTGCGTTTGATCGTCTTGCCAGCTGTCGCCGGTCCATCGTTCGACCCCTGTTCCGGTGACAATTGTCTTGTTTGACGCGACCTGGATGGGACATCGCCAGTCGGTAGTTTGACGCTCGTGGCCATTCGCACCGATGAAGGAAGGTACCCTTTCTGAGGGAGTTTAAACATCGGCCGTGATGGGGTGAAGGCCGACGATGTCGGTAAACCGGTCTCCGACGCTGCAGAAGGAAATATGGAGGGCGGAGGCGAAGGCGATAGGGGGAAATCGACCAAATTTCGACATCGCCCCCGAGGTTGTGATGAGGGTGACTCCGAATGCACACGGAAGGTATCTGAAGATTTGATCGCATCGGCGGATCCAGGAGCTTGCGTATCGTACCTATTGTCGCCCTCGAAATTCACAGGATGGAATGAGATGGAGTCTCGACCCTTCGTCGACTCGGTCGACGAAGGGCGGGCCTTCAGAGATGGGTTCGTACTGGCGTTTTGGCTTGAGCTCGAGAGAAAAGACGGTGAGAAGGTCGGGCCAGTCGTGGAACTTGGCTGGTGCAGGGTCGCTGGTGAAGCCAACAAGGCCGATGACGATGTTGGGCGCGAGGGAAAAGGCGGTGAGAAGATCGGGCCACTGGTAGAACTTGGCCGGTGCGGGGTTGCTGATGAAGCCAACGAGGCCGATGACGATGTTGAGCGTGAGGGAAAAGACAGTGAGAAGATCGGGCCACTCGTAGAACTTGGCCGGTGCGGGGTTGCCAGTGAAGCCAACGAGGCCGATGACAATGCTGAGCGCGAGGGAAATGACGGCGAGAAGATCGGGCCACTGGTTGAATTTGGCCGGTGCGGGGTCGCTGGTGAAGCCAACGAGGCCGATGACGATGCTGAGCGCGAGGGAAAAGACGGTGAGAAGATCGGGCCAGTGGTAGAACTTGGCCGGCGCGGGGTCGCTGGTGAAGCCAACGAGGCCGATGACGACGCTGAGCACGAGGGAAAAGACGGTGGGAAGATCGGGCCACTCCTAGAACTCGGCCGGTGCGGGGTCGCTGGTGAAGCCAACGAGGCCGATGGCGATGGAGTCTTCCGTGAACTCAAACGGGAGGTCTTGGTCGGAGTCGCATACGGAGTCTTGGTCGGAACGGTACGTGCAGCCTTGGTCGGAGTCGATCGATTCACTGACACCGAGCGAGGTAGGGCCTTCGTCGTTGTGGAAGCTTTGTTCGTGGAGCGTTTCTCCATGTTCCTACGGACGATCGACTTTCGTTTTTGACGGGCTATTTGATGGAGTATGTCTATCACCCATTGCGCATAGTCATCCGTGTCGATGCTTGAGTATGTTCTTTGCAAGCTGTGGAGCCGACGCGCTTGAAGTCGACGAACTGACTCCAGGCTGCGAAAACGACTGATCAAATCGACGTAGTCGGAGTCGGTCGGGATAACTGCGTCAGTCATACTGAAGCGCCATCGCTCCATTATATCGGTGATCTAAACCACGGTCAGCCACAGAGCTGAAGGGAATTATACGTCAGACATTGCGGCTTGAAACAGCTTTTCAAGCCCGTCACTTCCACCGGTCAAGTTTTGACGACAATTATTTAAACTTTCCAAGGCGCCGGTTTGCCAAACGGGGTTCAGTTGATTTCTCCCCATTGTGAAAATGTATGAAGAAATTGAATCGGCAATTGAGGATGCACTCTAACTGATGGATGAATGAATTCCCTAGAGACAAGCCGTGATGGAATACACCGACGTTTGGCTTGTTGGTTACGAGGTTGCCTGACCCCCTGATTCTCTGGAGTTGGATTTCGATATGGCCTGGGTACGTACCCAGGCCATATCGAAATCGGCACGCCCCCGGTCCGCCACCCGGGTCACATGTAAAAGTGACTTCAAAATCATGGTTCATCTTTTCTAAAAGGCATTTTTCATTTTAGCAATGTGCGAATTGATGGAGTCAACGCAGTCGATCGACTCCATTCAGAGGCTCCGGCCAGTGATTCTTATCTAAGCCTCTAGTCTGGGACTCCAGCCATCCCAGCCCGAGGTATTATACAACTTCAATACATACGTCAAAGACGGGTTCATGGCTTCAGTTTCAAAACTAACGATTCAACACGTTGCTAATTTATTTGTCCATGCTTCTATGACGCTCTCAGCCTCGTCCCAGTGTCGAACGTTGAGGAGAAAGTCCAACTTGCAAAAGTTTTTGGACATCGTCTTCTTCTCTTCTTCGAATGGCCTCGTCAACTCTTTGGGCAATTCACCGTCATCTATGCAGCTGATATGGCCTCGGTTCCACCGTTGACCGCACAGGCATTTCCGGTTCACGAACAGGGTACCCCTCCTCCAAAGCGTGAATCTGCTCTGCAATCTCGTCGGAGCTGTGAAAACTCTGTCCACGAGCCCATCTGTCCTCGCTGATAACGGAACGTAGCCGACGAGAACTGACCCACTTTCCAACAGGAGTGCCTTTCGCTTCTCAAGGATGAATTGAGCGAATGATTCCTTCAGATGCTCAGGGCTTCTCTTCTCCCACGAAATGAATTTGTCGAACAGATCGTCGGATCTCAAAGTCCAAAGCAGTTGGCCCCGACTCGAGGCTCGAGTCAGGGGCCTTATTGGGTTGAGCCCGTCCGAATCATGCAAGTGAAGTTGAAATCCTGCTCGCAGATGTCTGAACCGCTTCTCCACCGTCAACGCTCCCAACAGGCCACGCAACACGTTGTGGTTCTTCGTTGAGCTGTCAAAAATCCAGTTGATGGCATCATCCTGCGCTTGTTGGATCGGCTTCAGCGCCGTCCAGTCCTCGGACACGACGCAGTGAGCGTACAGGAGCGGTGCGCCGTACTCCAACTTGGGCCGAATGAAGGTGTTGTAGACGATATGGCGAGCGTAAGGCGTCCACTCTGAGCATTGGATCCGAGCGAATGTCAAAAATGCGGTCGCGGCCCTCGCCTTCGTCCTGGAGTCCTGGACAAAGTCGATTCCCTCCTTCGTGATCATGAAGCCGAGATACTTGTATTCCTCGACGATCGGGATCTCGGAGCCACAGAGCGTGAGCGAGAGTTCCTCCGATGGATCTCTGACTATGACTCCACACTTGGACACATTGAATGCCATCTGGTTCGCGATGGCCCACCTTTCCGCGACCCTCAAAAGCGCGCGTGCCTCCGATATAGTTTTACAGAGTAGTAACCCGTCGTCCGCAAAGAAGAGGCAGCTCGGGATCAACCCGGCGCGCCTTTGGTTCAGCCGTTGAACGAGCGAGTCGATAAACATGTCGAACACGATCGGCGACAGAACTGAACCTTGTGGGAGGCCGCGACCCCTGCGGATGGATCTCGAAAGATCTCCGTTGACAACGACTCTAAAACATCCCTCGTTGAACATGAGCGAGTAGACCAGTCTTTGAAGGATCGGAGGCATCCCGCGACGCTTGAGTGCCTCCATCACTCGGCTGGCGGCTGTGACGTCGTAGGCCGCTCGAAAGTCTAGGAAGATCGCAAGCCTGACGGAGTCAGTGGAGAGAGCGTGATGACATATTGCGGCATGGGTTAGTGTGGAGTAGCCCTTTCTGAAGCCGGCCTGGCAAGGGTGGAGTCTCGCAAACTCGTGGTTCGTGTTCGTGAACTCCGGCAGGATCAAGGCCTCAAAAACCCGGCGAAACATCGATAGAATACTGAGAGGCCGTACTGCATCACAAGTGACTGGAGGCTCCTTGGTCTTGGGAAGGAGATACATTATGGATTCGTTCCATCTCGTAGGCGTCTCACCGACTCTAATGCAAAGGTCAAACAGCGCAGAGAGTCGCGAAATAAAGCTGGTGCCCTGGAGGGCCAACATCAACAACGTGTGGATCGAATCTGCTCCGCATGACTTGTCTTTGGGGTATCTCTTCAGAAATTCAACTATCTTCTCGCGTGAAACCATCCCTCGCAACTTGGCCGAGAGCTCGTCTTGGCGACTCCAAAGGCCCGGTGGCTGGACTTGGGAAGGTTCGTTGAACAGCTTCGAAAACTTTTGTGTGCATTCGCTCATGGCAGAACCCTCCTTAGATCGAGAAGTGATGGCCATGTTGCTCTTGGTCCTCCGTTGCTTTCTCTTGAAGAGACGTATTGCCGCGATGGCCGATATCTGTGACTGTATCCTTGGTTGGACTCTGTCTGAAGACTTTCTTCGTTTCAGCACGTCATACGTTCCCAGCACCTCCTCAAATACGGCTTGAGCAGCACTAGACAACACGGAATCGAAGGCATCGACATCCCGAATGTCCCAACTGATCTGTGAGTCCAATTTGGTCCAGCATTCGGCCATCTTTTCTGGAAACCCTGGCTTCTCTAGGAGCTCGACATGAAACCTCCCCAGCCCCTCTCTCTCCTCTTTCTCGTCTACTTTCACCTTTACATTGAACGACGCTCTGATCAAGTATCTGTATTGGTCAATAAGGAAAAGGAAGAATCACCCATGGTCCGTCTTGATGTTGAATTGATTCACGTCCAAGAGATGCACTTCCGGAGCGTCTCTACAAAAGACGTGATCGAGCTCATAGTTAGAGTGGAGTGAATAGCTTTTCCCGACGATCGGGGGCGATATTTGAGCTTCGCTAAGTGCAAAGACGTCGCGCTGCCTTTGAGTCACTGGAATTCCTTTTCGGTTGGGTGGGATCATACTGAAGCCGTTCTCCCGACTCCATCGAGTCCAAAATGATTGCCTGTCGCAGCTGGACTTTGCCTTGGATCTCGATATTCCTGTGAATCTGATGTTGATGTCTCCAATGACGGAGTCATAGGGACGCGCGTGCTCCAGTTCGGCTTCGACATCTGTCATCGACAAAGACGGCGGAAAATAGACGCCGAGAATGTTCGGACCTCCTCTGAGGCTGACCGAAATGCTATGCTTGAAAGGTTTGAAGGAACGTACGAGAGACGCGTCCTTGCACATTAAGAGGAGCCCACCCCCTTGGCGAGTGTTGCTCTTTTTTTCCGAAGGCCGAGTCTCTCCGATGCAATATGGATGTCCCATGTAGTCGTGGGTCTTCACGTACCATGTCTCGGACAACAAAAGGATATCGAAGAGGCCGGAGTCAAGGAGAGAGGCACATGCTTGCAACTTGTCCGTGGTGAGACCGTGGACATTGAGGTATCCGAACTTGATGGACATGATTAATTTGGAACAGGGTTTGCGTGGGTTTGGAATGTGCGAGTTTCGCATACGTATTTGGCTAAGGCACGGAATTAAAACGCGATTAATTGCCATATATTATATCATATGTGGTAAATCCTATTGATTACTTATTAGCCCAGCCCAATCCGCCGAGCCATTCACTATAGAAATCTCTAACCGCTTTGCTTCTTCCAGTTTGCATCTCTTTCCTGGCTCTTGCGACGAAATTTGATTTTATTCTAGATTCCAAACCTTCTACGCTCATGTCAATCCATATGGGATTCTCTTTCTTCGAACCTGTGGGATCCAAATCCTGTCCGACATCGAATCCCTTTTCGCTCAAATCGGAGACGAAATTGTCGTGTGTGGCCTCGTTGACCAATAGCTCGATAACGCCGTCGGTAACCTTGCTGATGTTTCGCAAAGCCGAAATATCGACGTTCTTTTCAACGAGAGATCGACGGAACTCGTTGGGCTTCTTGAGCTTGCAATGGATGACGTAAATCACTTTCAAATTATGCTTGCTTTCGAGCTTTTGCCTCAGGCTGAGCCTAACTTTGTCAGAGGTCGAAGGGGACTCTTTCTGTAAATCCAAATCTTTCGGCGACTCCGACTCCGACTCCGGTTCTTCCCGTGGTCCTGGCTCTTTATTCGATGTGGACCCAGACTTGAGAATCTCCATTTCTGCCTCCAAGTCGTCAATCTTGCGCTGCTTGTCGTCCGCTGCTATCCTGAGAGACTCCACTTCTTGTCGGAGGCCGTCTAGAGTCAGGGGCTCTTGGAAGCCGAGAGAGGCGAGATCCGACGATAAAAATCGAGCGACCGGTGGACTTTGAATCGCAGTCTTTTTTGTTGTTAGCTGTGGGGATGAAGTTTCCCCGGAGTCACAGGAAAGTGTTCGTTTGCGGATGGGGCTGAAGCCGGTAGAGGTCCCGTCATGTGGCCTCTTTGAACTTTCGGATTTCTGAGCGACGGGATTCTTCGGAAGGGTGGCCGTATCCACGTTGACGCTGGCGGCGATGGAGTGAACCTTTTGCTCCCCGAGAGATCGATATGCCATCTGAATCAAGGCGTCGATGGAATGCTTTTTCTCGCAGCGCTTGCACTCGTACCTGCGATACGTTTTGCCGTCCTTGGTTTTCCCTCCTTGGTTTTTGTTGAACGGCCCATGACCTTCGCAATTGGAGCAGGCGACGTCCCCTCTTTCTCGGATCTTATCGGTGAGAGGCATCAGGGGATTGTGGACCAACTTGGGGTTTCCATGAGACATATTACTACTGTCAGCTTCTCACGAAGGGCGGAATACTTCCTGATGTGATCAGAGATATGAAAAGATTTGACCACGATACGAAATAATTGCAAGGCACACTCTGGCTGGGCTTTTTGTAATGAATTCAGAGAGCGTAAAAACGTGGACTCAATGTACAATATATTGAGTTACATTGCTAATTAATTTCTCAGTGCTTGTGTCTCTTCGGTTATTTCTTTGCGTGTTCCTTGGCTCCTGGAGTTACCCCTGGAATCCCCAAACTATCTTCACCCATATCTTGACCTTGAATGGTGTCTGAATTAGCTTTCGGAAGTTAAGGGTCATACCGGCCGATAGAAAGAGAGCTGACTCCATGAGAGACACTTCTGTTGGAAACAGAGATCTTGTCGCATTGATGAATTCAATGGAAGAGAGAAAGTTGGTACACTTCCAGAACTTGACCCCTCGGCATTCGAAAGTCAGCCCCCTTGTTTTTCGACGCATCATCCATCCCAATGACTCATTTTGAGGCTTGTCACATTGAGAGCAAGGTATATTGTGACCCAACTGCCACGCCACCTCCTTTGCAAGAAGGTCAATTCTTCTTTGATCGCCCGAGTCCACCATAGAAATCCGAAGAAAATATGATTGACTTCCATGTTTTCTTAATATAATTCAAGGATATGGACGAATGCAAATAAAAGTGATGTCATCCAGGGGTTGCTTGGTAATTTGACTGTAAACAATGTTGATCTCTATGTTGTTTGCAATATTTTTAGGCTGTGCACGGATGTGACGCCAAGACGAGGATCAATTACGATTGACTCTGCACTCCACGCGCTTTTATGATTTACTTTTCATGTAAAGGCCATTGTTTCAATTTAGTTTATCCATCAACCCCATATTCTATCAATCATTTTACTTAGCATGGAAGACGAGCTCTCAGAACGACTTGTTGCTTTTGAACGTCTCATGGATCTCAAAGAAGATGCCAGATCGGCGATAGAATCTTATCGTGAAGCCAGAGATAAAAAAGAAGAGTCGGTTTCCCAATATCTTGACGCCAAAACCCGTACCTTTGCACGCTGGGACTCTTTGCAAAATGAGCTTGGTTCCGATCCGATAGATGACCAAACTCAAAAGTCGAGAAATGAGAGGGAGCACTATTCGGAGGAAATTGAAGACAATACGGAGATGAGGAGCCACAAAGGGAAACGGAATGACGGAGACAAATGGCTCAAATTGAAGGTTGTTCTTTGATTGCAATCTAACTCCACAGGAGAAGCATCGTGGCAATGTCCAACTGTTGGAATGGATCCAAATTGGTATGGAAGAGAAGGTTTCTGTTAGAGTCGCTCAAAAAACTCTGGAGCTGGTAGCGTATCTCAAAGAACCAGAAGCCAGCATTTCTGCACTCCGACATGTCAAGTACTTTAGGCAATACCCTTTGGATAAATGGATCACGTACTTTGAATCTGATGACGATCCTCTCCTATCGCGAGGCAAGATTCACGTTGCCATCTCCACCAAGGAAAATGAGTTAAAGTTGGCACGACGACTCAACTTGATTACTCTGTGGAATGCATTGATTGATTGTGCTGGTACAGATGAAAAGGCTATCAAAGATGCTAAGGTACCTCCCTCACGGATGGTCTGATTCAAGCGTAAAATGAAACTGATCGAGGATTCTCATATGACGACAAAGATGTGGGAACGTGCCTTTGCTGCAGCAGAACGTTGGTATATTGTGGCTAGAGAATTTGGTGTTGGATTTGTATTTTATCTACCCTTTGAGCAACCTCTGACGAATACTTGGTAATATACGTGGCAATATGGTGTTGACTGATGAAAGGTTTGAAAAGCTCAAAAATATGGAATTCTCTTGGGTCTTCAACGTGCTCAAAGATTCATTTCCTGCTATACAACAAAAACTGCATAAATTGACCGAAGTGGCTCAAAACTTACAAACTACTGGACACGTGGGGAATGTTGCTGATTTTACGGCTGCAGAAGAGGAGCAATGGACTTCGGTAGGATTGTTGAATATTTCTTCTTCACCAACTTCACAAACCTCCTTGATATTGAATTCACAAAGTCAAGAACAATCGGACTGTGGTTTCCATTCTCATGTTGGGGCTAGATCTCATCGTCGGTTGGGAATGGTTGGATTGCGTCATTAGGGCCAATGTTTGTTGTCACGAGTCAGAGCTCTCTCATATACTTATTAGCTGCTTTTCTATAGGTGGTTTTTCTTAGCTATCAACTCTGCTCACTTTGTATATCTTGGTATTCCCATCTTACAGTCCACAACCTCTGTTGAGAAGCATATACTACGTTATTCTTACGGACCTATGTCACATTTGTTGAGGTCAGGGCTTTGCACGCGTATGCAATACTAAGTTTCTATTTTTGTATTATAAATGTAAACTGAATTAAAGCCACTTCATTTCATATATTGTGTCTTGGCAAATGATGTCAATTGTTTACAATTGATCAGCAAATTCATATCCAATGCAGATAAACTTCGTAAAAATAATTTAAATTCAAAATGTCATAGCTCATGACCACTTTCCTAATTTATCGACTAAAGAATTTAATTCAAATCTCGATTCTATAGTATTGTTTACATGACGTAGTTTGGGAGTCCAAGCGTTTGTTGCAGATCAACTTGAAATTAATATGACATCTGAACCACGCCACCATTGACCCTGAGCACAATTTGTTTGTGTATGCGGCACTAAATTTCTATTTTTGTTTTTTGATTATCGTAAATATAAACTGAATTAAAGCTACTTCATTTCATATAGTGTCTTGGCAAATGATGTCAACTGTTTATAATTGATTGGCAAATTCATAGCCAATGCGAATGACGTGTGTGTTTCAGAGAAATAAACATGTCTCTTGGCGAAGATTTGAAATATCTTATCTTGAACTCTCACAAAGTATTAATAGATTAATTGGATAGCAACCACACTTGAACCTCCGGCACAATCAGAAAGGAGTGCAGATATTATATGTCACTTTGATATGTCAAAATTATCCGATGGTTGACAACTCTTGTGGATATCACTAATCGTAGAGCAATAATCGACGGATCAAAAGCTTTCTGTCATCAAGGGCTTACATCAGGTATCGCCTCCATTGAAAGCCTCCATCAGGTGCCTTCCTCAAGTGCGATTGTCGGACGCTTCAGTTGTCTGAATCCTCTAGCAGAAACTCTCGACTGTTGACAAAACCCACATGTCAGAAACTTCCATTTTGCAGCATCTTTGGTTTTCAGAACCCCCGACTGTCGGGGACTTTATTGTCTAGAGCCTCAGTTTGTCAGAAACCCCGATCGTCAGGGACTCCAGTGTCCAGAGTATCAGTTTGTCAGAACTCCCGACCGTCTGGGACTCCGGTGTTCAGCGCCCGCGTTGTCAGAACCCCCGACCGTCGGGGCCGGTGTCCAGAGCATCAGTTTGTCAGAACCCCCCACCGTCGGGGACTCCATTGTGCAATGCCTCAGTTTGTGGGAACGCCCGACTGTCGAGGACTCCATTGTCAAGTGTCTCAGTTTGCCTGAACCCCCCGACTGTCAGGGACTCCGATGTCCAATGCCTCAGTTTGTCAGAACCCCTGACCGTCGGGGACTTCGGTGCCACCGCCTGTGTTGTCGACCGTCGACTCCGATGCGCAGTGCCTCCGTTTGTCAGAACCCCCGACCGTCGGGGATTTCGGTGTCCAGCGCCTGTGTTGTCGACCGTCGGGGCCGATGTCCAGAGCATCAGTTTGTGAGAACCCCCGACCGTCGGGGATTTCGATGTCCAGTGCCTCCGTTTGTCAGAACCCCCGACAGTCGGGGATTTCGGTGTCCACCGCCTGTGTTGTCAGAACCCCCGACCGTCGGGGACTTCGGTGTCCAGCGCCTGTGTTGTCGACCGTCGGGGCCGATGTCCAGAGCATCAGTTTGTGAGAACCCTCGACCGTCGGGGATTTCGATGTCCAGTGCCTCCATTTGTCAGAACCCCCGACAGTCGGGGATTTCGGTGTCCACCGCCTGTGTTGTCAGAACCCCCGACCGTCGGGGACTTCGGTGTCCAGCACCTGTGTTGTCAGAACCCCCGACCGTCAGGGACTTCGGTGTCCAGCGCCTGTGTTGTCAGAACCCCTGACCGTCGGGGACTTCGGTGTCCAGCACTTATGTTGTCAGAACCCCCGACCGTCGGGGACTCCAGTTGTCAGATATTTTTGATTGTCTAATAAAGGCACGAGTCACGAATACTTTCATCTCAAGGTTCGATGTAATTGTTATATCTTTCTAATTGGTAGACTTGAAATGTTATTTTTACCGTGTTGACCCTCGGGTGGGAAACCGTCATTGCTTTGGGCATGTGATGGATAATGTAGAGGAGTGCTAGAGCCTAGCATCCTCTTTGTGGTAGGGAGTCCGTTGACTGGGGCATATGCAACGACGTCGGTTGTAATGTTACTGCGTTAACTGGACTGTATCTGTCTTTGAGTACTAACCCTGTTGGAACTTGGAGATGGACGAGGGTCATGGGCCAGTGGTATGCCCTCAGGCCTTTGCCAGGACACTGTCGACGTCGGATGGTGCTGGCACGGTAGTATATGCCCGAGGTACCCATATGTGGGAATTGGGATCTTCTGCTGAGCTGTGTGGAGAGCGATGGGAGGATGTTTGCAGGAGGTGGACTTGGAGCTGCCTTGAGTTTGACCAACATCGGAGTAGTCAACGGTACGCTCAACTCGGAGCAGCCAGGGGTACGCTCAACTCGGAGTGGCTGGGGGTGGACTCGACTTGGAGTCGCCTAAGATCATTCGACTCGGAGTGGCCAGAGGTATGTTCGACTCGGAGTGGCTAGGGTTACACTTGATTTGGAGTGGCTGGAGGCAGGACTGGCTCTGAGGGACCCCACTTGGACTTGGAATTTCGTCGCTGACTCCGGATAGCGGGCTGTGTTGGAGGGGCTGGAACCTCCTTTATCTGAGGTATGCGGATGGCTATTTAGGCTTACCGGACACTCTCTACCTGCAATGGCGTGAAATGGAGAGCCTCCATGAAGGACCAACCACCAAGGTAACGGACATGCTCGGGAAAGGTTTCTGTATTTAGGATGCCTGCTTGGATAGTCGTATAGTTTAGATAAAACGCCCAATGTTAGCTTAATCCCTAACCCTAACCAGGGGAGGGGTGTTTTTAACTGACGATGGAAGGGTGTTCTTAACGGACGACGGAGGGGTGTTTTTAACGGACGACGGGGGGTGTTTTTGACGAACGGCGGAGGGATGTTTTTAACGGGGGGGGAGAGAGGTGTTTTTGATAGACGACGGGGTGTTTTTAACGGACGACGGAGAGCTGCTTTTGACAGGGGAGGGGTGTTTTTAACGGACGACGGGGGCGTGTTTTTGACGAACGACCGAGGGGTGTTTTTAACGGACGACGGGGGATGTTTTTAACGGACGATGGAGGGGTGTTTTTTAATGGACGACGGAGGGGTGCTTTGACAGGGGAAGGGTGTTTTTAACGGGCGATGGAGGGGTGTTTTTATCGGACGATGGAGGGCTGTTTTTAACGGGCGACGGAGTAGTGTTTTAACGGATGACGGAGGGGTGTTTTTAACGGACGATGGAGGAGGGGTGTTTTGGACAGGGGACGGAGGGGAGTTAGCGTAGGCGTACTTTTTCATTCATCCCCAGTTAAGCTGGGGGGTTCATTTTGTAGAGGCAGCGGATTGAGGCTAGGCACTAAAGGCCACATAATCGGAGAAAAGGGCCGTATAACTTTTTAGTCACGAGAGTCCTACTCCTTTTTAATGAGCAATTCACAGACAAAAAATAGTAGGATTCTCCTGACTAAAAAGTTATATGGCCCTTTTCTCCGACTATCTGGCCTTTAGTGCCTAGCCTCAATACATGTTGTTCTCTTTGCTTGATCTGTCATTAGCGAACTTTCAAAATTCCGGACTTTGCAATCAAGTCAGGTGACCGCATCCAAAACAATTTTTTGGATGCGGTCACCTGCAACCAGAAAAGTAGGAATAAAGGCCGCAAAACAGATAAATATACTGTGGAAAGCTGATTGCATTGTGCATTGGGACAGGCTTCATCTATTCATTCATTTGTATTTGCATGATGAAGGGGCCATCATGCTTGAAAAGGGAAGAGATATCGGGAAAAATTTTGGAACTTTGGTAGTTTTCAGAATTTTTGTGATCAGTTCCTGTAAGGAAATCAGTACCACTGAGGTTGCGGTTGATTTCTCTAAGTAAAAGCTAAGCCAGCTACCGCCTTATGATTAAAAAAAAGGAGGGGTGTGGAGAGAGCTTAGGCACAATTAAGGCTTTGGAGAATGGAGGTGGCTTTGTAAAGTTGTAAACCAAAGAACTCAAGACATATATGAAAAATAACAGTCAATTTTTACTCGGATTTGTGGGTATGAACGTTCGTTGTGGGTCAGATTAATCGACTATTTTAGCTTATATAAATGGATTTGGAGTCAATTGAAACCGGTGAATCAAGCCCTCATGGAAAGCTCCGACTCGACGGCGACACTTCGACTCGACGGTGACACTTCGATGACACTTTGACTCAACGGTAACTCTTTGACTCAACGGTGACACCTCGATGACACTTTGACTCAACGGTAACTCTCTGACTCAACGGTGACACTTCGATGACGCTTTGACTCAACGGTAACTCTTTAGCTCAACGGTGACACTTCAATGACACTTTGACTCAATGGTGACGCTTCAATGACACTTGACTCAACGGTGACACTTCAATGACACTTTGACTCCTCGGTAACTCTTCGACTTAAGGGCGACACTTCGACACGAATGAAATGACGTGGAACGATTTGGAATGAGGCGTCGTAAATGGTGATCAGGCTCTAATTAAGCTAGATATAGTTCTTTCATAACATCTATAGGAGCTAGCATTCTTTTACCCGAAAGAAAGCAAGATAATCTTCCCCAACTCAGGTCAACATGGCGTTCCATTTGAAACTAATGTCGTGAGCGAGATTCTCTCCATTCCTTCTCTGCTCCAATCGAAATATCCTCCCAAATAAATGTGACCTTGCAACCAATGCCTCCTTTACCTATGTCAGATCTCTGAGCTCTTCAGGCACAGGCTGCAAGACGTGAATCCAAAGATAGAATAGAAGGCGTGGGAGCCAATTGACCAGGATAGCTAGACCTAGGCAATATAAAGGTAACAAGGTAAACAAAGATCAAGTGGAGTTAAGATAGAGCGAAAGAGTCACAGAAGAGTCATCAAATTACTGTAAAGCCAAAGAGTCCCTGAAAAGTTACAGAAGTTAAGCGAAAACTGAAAGGAGCAGTAGAATACTGCATTCTATAATAATTAGATCATTATACGAGACAACTTACCAAATAATATTTTGATATAATTGAAAGGTAGGGATAACAAAAGTGACCCTCATGCAACATTCTGTACAGACTGCCACTTTATACTTGATATCTCCTTATAGAAACTTAACAGAAAAACGACAAGGCAAAACAATGACGTAGTTGTCTGATCTAAATTAAAATAACCCAGCTAGTTTGCACCAACTATAAAGAATAGACTTGAAAACTCTGCAATTCAATTCTACTTGACGTTCAAATTTGCCACTGCACATAAACCCTCCAAGCTTTTGAAATACGAATCACTTCCAAACTCTGCGCTCTCCTCCTCAACCATCTTCATGAAACATTCTTTCCATCGCCTCTTTAACTCTGCTCTGACTCTATTCACATATCTCCATGCCACCTCCGAATCTCTACCCAAAACAATATCTCTCTCCTTCCACACATCCTTGCTGTCCCACTTCCTCAACCCCAGAACTGCGTCACCCAACATGCTGATTCCCCGCATCTCCACGCACCCTGCAAACCTCTTTGATCCAATCTCAAACTTGTGCGGCTGACCAGTCGGTTCCTTTCCCAACCCGACCATATCGCGATTTGCCCGGTGAACATCTTCCCATTTATTTAGCCCCGTCATCTCCAACCTGCGATGATCTGAATGAATTGCCAATAGCCATGGGAAGACGACCCGTCTGACCCGATCATAATTCGCTGTAGATCCATGAAGCAACCTTCCCATCGTCATCCGCATGTCCCCTCTGCTGCACTTAACCGTCTCAAAATCCCCATATTCATCTATGTCCTCTTTCTTATAGATCTTTCCAACGTCATGGGTCCAACCATTCGTATCCTCTTTCCTCTTTCGCACCTTTGACCACCACGTTTCAATGTATTTCTGAAACCTGCGTACGATCACCGTGCACCCGCTTTCGCTTTCGTCGTCTAACGACACCGCACTCTGTACCAAGTTCATTCCTCTGCCATTCGCAATCAACTCAGGAATGTTGATATCGATGTGCCTGAACCCAGTCGAATCACCTACGTCTGCAAACCTAGTATAGTACGGAAAGCTCACAAACCACCATACCCCATCTTCACGCGCTGCGGCGTGAAGTGCATACACCACCGGGTCCTGTCTGATGGCCTGTTGCACCAGAGAATGCCACATGTTCCTGCACCACCCAAGGTTGGACTTTCCATTCTGTTCTCGTAAATGATGCTGGTACATGTCGAACTCTGCATCGACCATTGCCATCAATTCATAGTCCTTGACGATCCAATCCAACAAGCCCTCTATTACGACGTTGCCATCTTCAAAGAACTTTTCCATAGCACCCTCTCCAGCGTATCGATGCCAAACTGCCTCTCTGTCGAATACGAACTCAGGTGCAACTGCCTGACAGTACTTGAACGGACCCAACTCGTCGGCTTCTTCTGCCGGACGGCCGTTCTTCCTGAACAATGAGCGGCCCTCCTCTGTTTTCCACACCTCTTCTGCATCTTTTCCTTGCACCGACATCAGCGAATTGATCAGTTCTTTATTTGATATACTGGTCAGCAGCTTGAGACTGCTCGCGATGACCCGAACGTGTCGATGACACATGGCAATCCAGTCTCGTCGATGCATTCCCGCCAGCAACTGCGCTTTGCTATCGAAATCCTTCGTACCTCGGACCCGACTGATGAGATCATTCGTAGCCATGATATCTTTACATCTGCATTTACCGATCAAGATCGGCTCATCGTCCTGACTGTTTTCCTCTTCTGACGTGCTGGCCAATTCGAGCGACTCCCTAACTCCATCATTTCTACTTTGCTCGTCGGAGCACTCAGCCAATCCAGATGGCTCCATCACCTTGCCACGATCGCCTCGTTCGCTGGGGCTGCTGGCCAGTCCAGACCGCTCCGGCATCCTGCCATTTGCACGTCGTTCGTGAGGGCCACCAACGAAACTAGAGGGCTCTGGTACCCTGCCATTTGCACTTTGTTCGTCGGAGCTGCCAGTCGGCTCCAGCATCCTGTCTCGTCCGTCGGAGCCGCCAGTCGATCCTGTCGACTCTGGCATCCTGCCTCGTTCGTCAGAGCTGCCAGTCAATCCTGTCGACTCCGGCATCCTGCCTCGTTCGTTCGAGCTGCCAGTCGATCCTGTCGACTCCGGCATCCTGCCTTGTTCGTTCGAGCCGTCAGTCAATTCAGATGACTCAATGACCCTCGCTCTCTTTGCTCTTCCCTTCAATCCTTCCAATACCATCTTTACATCTTGCACCTGCAGACTCTGGCCTTTGTCTCTATAACCTCGACGTCCCGTCCCTCGACGTCCCAATCTGGCGTTGCGTGCCGCCTCCAATAATTTCACGGCCTCTTTAGCGTTGGGTAATTGAATTGATAAAGTCTGGACTAACTCCAGAAACCTCTTGCTGGCCTGTTTTGGCAATAATTCGTGACCCAATATCATCACGAGATCCTTTCCACCCCAACGTTTCGCCGCCGCCGCCTCGTAACTTCTCTTCTTTCCCTCCGTTCGCTTTTGCCTTTCAATGATTTCTGTCACGCCCTCAGCCACCCCTGACAGTGAAATGAATTCTGTCAATGTTTTGTATCGTGCCTTCCACCATTCCTCTCTCATTGTCAACTCCCAGGCCTTGACTACGACCTCTTGCACACGCTCCTCTGCTTCCAAGCCTATTCCGACAAGCTCCATCACGATATCCAATCTTGCTTTTGGCGTCTTCCCTCTCACCGCACTTTTTATCGTTTCTTCAACCGAACCCCAGTCTTGCAAGCTTTGAAGTGCCTGCAAATCCATTTCTCAGCCGTCTGCAGTGTCGTGACGTCAAGTAAAATCTTGGAATCAGTTCAATAGTCCTTTTTTGGCGGGGACGACTGGTTAAAAGAGAAATTTCATTTACAGCTGGGGCGCCCCAGCTGTAATTGAAATTTCCATATGAGCCCCTCGATCTCGGGATAGAGTGGCCTCTCTGTTCCGGTCGTTCCAGTCCTGTCGTTCCATTGCCTGCTTTTTTACCTGTATCCATACCTGTACTTGTATCTGTATCTGTATCTGTGTCTGTGTCTGTGTCCGTACCTGTACCTGTATCTGTATCTGTATCTGTATCTGTACTTGTATCTGTACTTGTACCCGTATCTGTATCTGTATCTGTATCTCTATCTGTATTTGTATCTGTATCTGCGTTGGATCCAGAGACTGGAGATCAAAGTTTTGGCATTGAACTATATAATATATATTATATAACATGTACATTTAAATTCCTACTTTGATTAAGCTTGCGAATGGTCCAATAGAGCTGAATTATCTAACGGGTTGGTTCCTATCTCAATGCCGTCCTGATTTTAGGATTCCAATGTAGTCAACCCGATGAAATTATATCAATAACTATTCCAAGATAGAACTGTTGACTCCAAAATATATAGGCTATTTTTCCCACCTTCCTCTTTTTACGGCCTTACATAAATTTCGATAGCTGAGAGGATCGTTATGGTCTTCTTCATGGAGTGATCGTTTTTGTGGCCTTCCATAAGGATACTCACGTTGAAAAACCTGCCAAGGCGTGTACTGTTGCTTCAAAATTCGATAGGTCTCCCGCTTGCGAACTTGCTCCTCTCTCTCTCTCTCCTCTTGAAGCTCCTGTTGGGTGCGAATCCATCTTTCCATCCACTGTCTGTTCATTTCTACATACTTTTTCTCTCTCTTCAATTCTTTGAGTCTGATCGCTCGTTCGTAGGATAGTTGTCGCCTACGAAAGTCAGCTTCCTCAAGCTCGATTCGGCGTTGTCGATCTGCTTTAGCGTTTTTGACTTCTGTAGCTAGCCTTTGAGCAGATTCATCGTCTTGATAAACCGGTAACGTTCTCCAGCTACCGTCGTATGATTGAAATCGCCGGATCCGTCTCTGAGCTGTCATTTCTTCAATCGTTTCGATGGTCACTACTTCATGCATAGAGAGATGGAACATCTGATCCTGTTTGATAGACGGTCGAATCCGAGCCCAAGAACTATCTTCCTCAGGGTTCACATCAGGTGATACGGCATAACCATCCTGAGTTCCATCTGGACGAAAAGCGAGCCAGGTTGCTTTGTTGTGACTTCCTCCATTGGGAGATATCCATCTCGCTGGAGATGTGGCAGGAATGCAAGGACAGTAATATTCAAATGCAGTTCTCAATTTCTCTTTAAAACGGTGGCTTAACTCTTGGGATCGGTTGCCGGCATCAACTTCGACCAACATATCAAGCGTCTTTTGATATGCCTGACGGTATTTCTGATTCCATCCACTGCATCTCTTGATGTTTGAGTTATCAAAACCCCAGTAAAGGTCGAACACTTTGTCAAACGTATTCCACGTTGTAGCTTTCTTCCTGCACAAAGGAGGTTCACCTAAGAATTCACAGACTGCTCGAAAATTTAAGGATAATAATAGATCAGCCTCATCATAGTTGAACCTTCGCAGCTTTCTCTTTTTTTGGTCTCTGATGTGTTTGGATTTGTTTTGCCTCACTCTTGTCTTCCGTCTTAGTTCCGAGGTTGGCGGAGTGTCATCGATCTATACAACTATCAGTTTCATTCAATCAAAAAGAAAAATGTCGTACCTCTGATTCTGAAGAATCCAATTCATAATCAGAGTCACTCCTTGCTCGACGTGATCTTGAACGAAGCTGGTTTTTCTGAGGAACTGCATCGTTTTTTTGATTGCTAGATACATTCGTTCTTGAATTTTCGTCTTCATCGTCGTCTTCATCTTCACACAGTAAGGTCTTTACGTGCCGTTCCTTGTTCACAAATTGATATGGTCCTTTGATCATGTAAATAAGGATGTCAATATGAAATTGCTTGATCAACCTCATGACTAACCAGTCGAGCAGGATTTCGCGGCGCCCTTCATCTCGCTCCATTCGCAGTCGCCCAATCACAAAGTCAATCTCCTCAAAGAGGTCATTCAAACGTCTTCGATCCTCAGGTCTCGCCTTAATATTGCACAACGCATGTGAAGGATGAGGAAATTGTTCCGCAATATGAGAGCCAGCAAAATTTAATTCCACCCAATCAATCAGACCATGTTTTGGGTACCCATAGCCAAAAGACTGAATGGTCTCTTTGAGGCCCAACCCCATCTTTTCTCTCGGTTGCTCAACTCCTTTCTGTGTTCCTTGTGGACTAAGTTTGATTCGAACCACTGAATTGTAGAGGTACTTGAACTTTGGCAAGAGAACGGCAGAATGCGCTACTTTCTGAAGCTGAAATATCTGAACCAAGAGCTTTTGATGATCGATGCTGAGGCAACCTTCCGGAGCCAACGAGACAATCTCTTGGAACAGGCGAGCGAGAACTTGAGTGGATGCGGTCATAAAGTTATTGATCACTTTGGTTTCGTGAATGTAGAAAGGGCAGCCGCCTTCCAGATGTAAATCCTGGACCGACTGGGTCTGTCTTTGTCGTCGTCTCTCCGAGCAAATTTTTTGCCGCAGGGTTTCAGTGACGCGTAGTTCCATCCTAACATAAAAACTTCTGTTAGAATGTGATTGCAAAGGGACCCCGATCCGACTGCCGGAAGATCTCCATGAGGTTCGACAAAAGTTCAAGTTCGGCATGGGCCGACTTACTACAGAAAAGAGAGACTTGAGTGTGTGGCTGTCCATTGCTAGACATACACCAGTGTCATCATCAAGAGGATACGGATAATGGCTTTCGCAATTGAATAAGTTTTTGTGAGAGGGATAAATCTGAATATAGCTCAGACCCAGCTCTCGAAAAGGATGCCGTGGAGGAAAATCGATGGTCAGCGAACCGACGTCCTTTGTCAATCCCCACGTGTAATGAGTGCCCTTGATCTTCAGAGAGCCTTTGGCGTCAGGAATCAAGTCGTTAAACCTTTTCACGAAGGCTTTGAGACAACATTGTCGAGGCAAGGCTGTATATCCGATGCGTGGACCTCCGGACACATTAGGTTCTTGGGATGGAACTCCATACATAAATCCAAGATCAACGTGAAACTCGCTTTTATCGATTTGTGACATGTCAAACATGCTTTTCACCTAAAAAACCATGAGTCAACAGCTAACAAGGAAAGGAAATATTTTTACCTTACTCTCAAATGTCCGTTCCAGCTCCTCATCATTGGCTTCTGCCAGCGTATATTTGAAACCTTTGAAACTCCAAAAGAGACGGCAACCTTTGAATGGCAGAAAGTCCTCATCTTCCTCTTCCAATCTCTCTTCTAATTTCATCATGCAAGCTTTCCAGAGATCTGCAAGATATATTTGAGGAATGTGAGTACTTCCAGCAAGTCTATTTCCTGCCGACCCATGTATCTGACCTTCATACATTGGAGCTTCACAGTTCATTTTGATTTCCCGCATATTCCGTCTCAACTGTTCTTTGAGGAACTCTCCCACAGCTTCTTCTCCAAGCACCTCTTCTGCAGCCGGAATGAAGCACTGAGAGATGAAAGCATCTTTGTGATAATCTGTAACTCCATTTCCCTTTGTCCCTGGATTGTACATGCTGGGAAGAAAGAGAAAGAGTTGACAGGGCCTGCATCCAATGTTACCGAATTCACCGAAGAGAAAGTGATTGATCTCATTGATTTGGACAGGCTTGCCATTGACGTCCATGAAAAGATGGATGTTAGCATCAAAGTTACGACTTGAAAAGGGATATAAAAACAACTTGACGTCCGTCTTGATGGCCCCAAGACTGGGCAGCCATCCCATACCGCTGTCGACGTCATTGCTTTGAAACAGAGAACTCTTTCCCCTGAGTTCAGAATCCATTTGCTCATATACATCTCCGATGTCGAATTGTAAGTGGTGGACTCCATCTCCATAATCTCCTGTCATCATCTTATGAAACTCCAAGCCGTAATTTGAGAGCCACTCTTGGCGTTCAGAGTGAGAGAAGGGCAGTGGCCTCTGTTTCTTTATATTTTCAGTTATTTCTCGATAGGACAAGCCTAGAGCTCCGTCGTCAGCTTCATGAGGAAACACACTGGTATTTAAATAATCAGGAACAACTGCTCCATCATCAGCAAAGAGCCGTTGCAACCTGGACTCTCCCCATTCTTGTGGTCCCACTCGACGTTGATTATGTATAGGAGTCGTATCGTTGAGATGATTGATATATCTCGATTCTACCGTATTATTACAACCCCATTTCCAGCCACTCTCATTGTCCAGTAAGTCCGTTAGGAGTGCAAGCAATTTTTGCTCGATAGCTAAATATTTCAATGCATCAGCTAGCTCACCTCTATAAACAAAGAGAAAGAAATTTTTACCCGACTGTTGTACATCTTCTCGGTTATTCAATGTAGTTTCTTGATCTCTTAATGCTGTATTACTCAGTTCTACTGTTACTTCACTGTCACAAGTCGACTACCATCGTTATATATATTTACTGAATTGTCAACAAATTCTTCATCGGAACTATCGTTTCTGTTGAAGTTATTAAATGACTCCATGTCGACATTTTCATTGTCCATATTATAATTTAAGTTGTCAAGTAGTCCTCCATCAAAATCAAAATTAGAATCGCTGTTTGAACTTTTTGTCATTGGCCTTTCGGTAAATCTTTCATTGAAATAATCTCCTTCGTCTTTTGATTAATATATGACCGCTTAGCTATAAAAGAAGTACCGTCTTCAAAGTCATCACCAAACTCATTATTATTATTTTCAGCTTCTAGTGAAGCATCAATTTCACTTTCAGCTTGGAGTTCCAGTTGTTCCTTCGCTATTGGTTAATTTTTTTTCAACATTGATGGACCCTCTTTTTGCCGTTGCGAGACAGCAATTTGTGCTCTTTTTTTTTGTCGATAGATTCGATCACGGTCTCTTATCTTCTTTTGATTTTTTGGATTCGATCGATAACGTTGATGTCTTTGACGTCGTTTTAGCTTAGTCACTTCTGGATTCACTTTTGGATACACCATCTTAGAAATTTTTTGTTTCTTAATGCAAATGATGGAGCTTACCCCCTTTTTTTTTTTATTCTTCGGCGCCCCCTTTTTTTCTCGCCTAAAAAAAGACATTTTAATTTCCACTAAATAATTATTTTCAAGAACGTCGCCGACACCAATCAGATCGCTCCAAGACCGTCGTCGACAGGCGTTCGACCAATCAGAGAATTTTCTCGACCCCGCTCAGTGAAATCCCCGCGCCTTCTGCCTTTCATCCCCGCTCGCCTCCCCGCCCTCTCGGCTTTTACCTCCCTTCGAACCCCCTCTGATCCTGATCCAACCCGCGCATACAGTGGTTACGACCTGAAATCTCCAGCTGATCGTGCATTTGCATTTGATTATGATCACAGTGGCAAACTCGACCACATCGTACTCTATCGTCCTGGCACAGGTACTATGTGGATCCTCAGAAACGCCAACGGGGTTTTCAATCCCGTGTATGCGCAAGGAGATCCCGGTTCCGGAATTGGTGGTTACGACCTGAAATCTCCAGCTGATCGTGCATTTGCATTCGATTATGATAACAGTGGCAAATCCGACCACATCGTACTCTATCGTCCCG
>Ga0081539_10001495_pt1 | contig 39548 bp, 37 predicted proteins | sample TabmetS4T2R2_FD_71023 | JGI IMG/M metagenome (GOLD analysis project Ga0081539, IMG submission 71023) | Tabebuia heterophylla rhizosphere microbial communities from the University of Puerto Rico - S4T2R2 | ecosystem: Host-associated > Plants > Roots > Rhizosphere ... | reverse complement strand
CTTCTTCCTGATCTCGCTCGCGGTCGGTGTCACCATCGTGTCTCTCAAGGGCAACAATGTCGACCTGCTGCACTTTTTGTTCGGCACCGTGCTGGCGCTCGATGATCCGACGCTGTTGCTGATCGCCGGCATCGCGACGCTGTCGCTCGTCACGCTGGCGGTGATCTACCGGCCGCTGGTGCTGGAGTGCGTCGATCCGGGCTTTCTGCGCTCGGTCAGCCGTGCGGGGGCGCCCGCGCACATTCTGTTCCTCGCGCTGGTGGTGATGAACCTGGTCGGCGGTTTCCACGCGCTCGGCACTTTGCTGGCGGTCGGCATCATGATGCTGCCGGCCGTCATTGCGCGCTTCTGGGCGCGCGACATCACGACGATGATCCTGGTCGCGATCGCGAGCGGCGCGGTGTCGGGCTATGCCGGGCTCTTGCTCTCGTTCCACACCGGCGCGCCCTCCGGACCCGCGATCATTCTGGTCGCGGGCGTCCTCTACGCGGGCTCGGTCCTGTTCGGCCGGGTCGGCGGCGTCCTGCGCCAGCTCTTTCCCGGAAAACATCTCGAAGCGTGAGGCTCATATGCTGAAACGGATCACACTCGCCCTGCTGCTCGCCGCGCTGGCAGTGCCGGCGCTCGCGCAGGAGAAACCCCAAGAGAAACTGAAGGTGGTCGCAACCTTCTCGATCCTGGCCGATCTCGTGAAGAATGTCGGCGGCGATCGCGTTGCGGTCTCGGCGCTGGTCGGCCCGAACGGCGACGCGCATGTCTATCAGCCGACGCCCTCCGACGCGAAGACGCTCGCCGATGCGAAACTCGTGGTCGTCAACGGGCTTGGCTTCGAGGGCTGGCTCAGCCGCCTGGTGAAAGCCTCCGGCACCAAGGCGCCGACGGTCGTCGCCACCAAGGGCGTCAAGCCGCGCAAGATGGAAGAACACGGACACACCGAGACCGATCCGCACGCCTGGCAGTCGGTCGCGAATGCCAAGACTTACGTCGCCAGTATCCGCGATGCGCTCGTAGCCGCCGACCCGGCCGGCAAGGCGGCCTACGAGGCGAATGCGAGCGCCTATCTCGCCAAGCTCGACGCCCTCGACGCCGAGGTCAGGGACGCGGTTGCGAAAATCCCGGCAGATCGGCGCCGCATCATCACGACACATGATGCATTTGGTTATTTCGCTGCCGCCTATGGTGTCACGTTCATTGCGCCACAGGGCGTCTCGACCGAGGCGGAGGTTTCCGCAAAAGACGTCGCCAGGATCATCACCCAGATCAAGAAGCAGAAGATCCCGGCGGTGTTCCTCGAGAACGTGACCGACAAGCGCCTGCTCGAGCGTATCGGTGCGGAAAGCGGCGCGCGCATCGGCGGCACGCTCTATTCCGACGCGCTGACCGACGAGAAGGGCGAGGCGCCGACCTACCTCGACATGATGCGCCACAATGTGAAGCAGCTCGCGGCCGCGCTGACGAGCTAAAGCGCGTCTACGCGCGTCTGCGCGATCCTAAAGCGCGTCCACGCGCGTCTGCGCGTTCAAGCCCTTAACCGCGCATTCACCACGATCCGAGCCGCCGCGGAACGGCATCGCGGGAGCGGCGTTTGTGCCTCGTCTGAGCATTGTGGGCACGCGTGAGACGTCGCGTGCCCACCGAAGGCCGCCACACGCGGAACGTCTCGGGCCCCGTTCCGGCATCCCGTGCCCCTCTGCAGCCGGAACGGGGCCATTCGCCCCCTGTTTTGCGTCCGCTGTCCGGCCTTGTTGCCGGAACGGCGTCGTCCCTATATCGAGGCTCCGAAACGGCGTGTGACCGCCGCTGGAGCCCCGCATGTCCGACGCAACCCTGCAAGAAAAGACCAAAGACAAGATCCCCGTCACGGTGCTGACCGGCTATCTCGGTGCCGGCAAGACCACGCTGTTGAACCGTATTCTGTCCGAGCCGCACGGCCGGAAATATGCCGTCATCGTCAATGAGTTCGGCGAGATCGGCATCGACAATGACCTCGTCGTCGGCGCCGACGAGGAAGTGTTCGAGATGAACAACGGCTGCATCTGCTGCACCGTGCGCGGCGATCTGATCCGGATCATCGATGGGCTGATGCGCCGGAAAGGCAAGTTCGACGCCATCATCGTGGAGACGACGGGTCTCGCCGATCCGGCGCCGGTGGCCCAGACCTTCTTCGTCGACGAGAATGTGGGCAAGAAGGCCAAGCTCGACGCGGTGGTGACGGTCGCCGACGCCAAATGGCTGCGCGACCGCCTGAAAGACGCCCCCGAGGCGAAGAACCAGATCGCGTTCGCCGACGTGATCCTGATCAACAAGACCGATCTCGTCAGCGATGCCGAGCTGCGTGAGACCGAAGCCCGCATCCGCGCGATCAACCCTTACGCCAAGCTGCACCGCACCCAGCGCGCGCAGATTCCCCTGAAGGAGGTACTGGAGCGCAACGCGTTCGATCTCGAGCGCATTCTCGACATCGAGCCGGCATTCCTGGACGCCGACGATGACGGTCACCATGATCATGACCATCATCATGGCCACGATCACGGCCACGACCACGCGCATTCACATGGCGGGCTGAAGCACTATCACGACGAGGAGATGCAATCGATCTCGCTCAGCTCGGACGCACCACTCGATCCGGACAAGTTCTTCCCCTTCATCCAGAACCTGGTGCAGGCGGAAGGGCCGAATATCCTGCGCTGCAAGGGCATCCTGTCGTTCAAGGACGATCCGCAGCGCTTCGTGTTCCAGGGCGTGCACATGATGCTCGACGGCGATCATCAACGCGACTGGAAGGACGGCGAGCGGCGTCAGAGCCGGGTGGTGTTCATCGGGCGCAATCTGCCCGAGGAGAAGATCCGCAAGGGCTTTGAAAGCACCGTGGCGACGTACTGAGCCGTGACCGACAGCGCGCAAATTCCCTCGGTGACCGACCGCGCCAAGCCTGTGGCGGCGGGCGGGGCGGTGGTCGGTATCCATTTCCTGCGCGAGACCGCTGTGCTCGTACTCGGCGAGGAGAGCCTGCTGCTCGTCGCGCCGGACGGTGCGGAGCAGCGCGTTGCGGTCCACGCCGGAGGCATTCTGTCGGTTGCCGCCGATGGCGCGCGGATCCTGACCGGCGGCGATGACGGGCACGTCGTCGCGACGAACCAGAAGGGCGAGCACGAGGCGATTGCGACCGATGCCAAGCATCGCTGGATCGATCGCGTGGCATTCGGGCCGGATGGCGCAATCGGCTGGAGCGCGGGCAAGCAGGCGTTCGTGCGGACCGGCAAAGGCGAGGTCAAATCGCTCGACCTGCCGTCGAGCGCCGGTGGGCTTGCATTCGCGCCGAAGGGGCTGCGGCTCGCGATTGCACACTATGCCGGCGTGAGCCTGTGGTTTCCGAATGCGCAGGCGGCGCCGGAGGTGCTCAGCTGGAAGGGCTCGCACCTCGACGTGCTGTTCAGCCCGGACGGCAAGTTTCTCGTCACCGCGATGCAGGAGCCGACCCTGCATGGCTGGCGGCTGATGGACGGCAAGGACATGCGCATGTCCGGCTATTCGGGCAAGGTCTCATCGATGGCCTTCACGGCAGGCGGCAAATGGCTCGCGACCTCCGGCTCCGAGCAGCTCATTCTGTGGCCGTTCGGCTCCAAGGATGGCCCGATGGGCAAGCAGCCACGCATGGTCGCGCCCTACGAGAAGCGCGTCGTCGCGGTTGCGTGCCATCCCAAACAGGAGATCGTGGCGAGCGGCTTCGAGGATGGGCTCGTGATGCTGGCGCGCATCGACGACGGCGCCGAGATCCTCGCCCGTCGCCCCGGCGCTGCGCCGATCTCGGCGCTCGCGTGGAATTTCGACGGCTCCAAGCTTGCGTTCGGGACCGAGGACGGCGAGGCGGGGATTGTCGATCTGAGCTAGTGCCGGACTTGATCCAGGATGTCACACTCCGTTCGGCTGCCGGCGTTACGATGGCGCAATGCGCCGCTCGCTGCTTCTGCTCGGAATGTGTCTCCTTGTCTTCGGCGTCGCCTTCGCGGCGCGCATCGCCTTCGTGCCCGATGTCGTCGCTGTCGCCTACGCGGAGGCGCCGCAATCGATCTGGGCGTTGGAAACAGCCTTCCTGCTGCAGTCGATCGAGAATATCGCGCTTGCGGGTGCGGCAATCACGCTGGCGCTCATCATCGGAACATTGCTGTGGCCGATGATCACGCGCTCGCCGCAGAAGCCGCAAGGTTAAGAAGCGCGGTAGCGATCAGGTGGATGGTGAGACAGCGTATGAAGTGCCCCCTGGCTGTCTGATGATCAGTCGCCGCAATGGCGCTTATGGTTCAAATCGGAACAGCAGTTTGTCGCGCATGCCATCGGTCTGCCCCGAAATGAGGGTAGAAGAGGCGGCATGATCGATGAAAATGGACGGCCCGCCGCTGCGGGCCGGGACTATGACCGGGCGGAAATCGCACTGGATGCTGTCGTCCACGCTGTCGGGATTGTCCTCGGCATCGTCGGTGCGACGGTGCTGATCGTGCTCGCGGCGCGCTCGTCCGGTTTCGCCGACCTGCCGCTCGCGATCGTTTACGCCACCGGTTTGCTCGCGATGCTCGGTCTGTCGGCGGCCTACAACCTCTGGCCCGTGTCACGCATCAAATGGGTGCTGCGGCGGTTTGATCACTCGGCGATCTACCTGCTGATTGCCGCGACCTACACGCCTTTCATCGCCACCGCGAAGAAGGCGTCGTTTTCCTACGCGGTGCTGGTCGGCATCTGGCTGGTCGCGGCCGTCGGCATCGCGCTGAAGCTGATACTGCCGGGGCGCTTCGATCGGCTCTCGCTCGTGCTCTATCTGCTGCTCGGCTGGAGCGGCGTGATGATGTACGAGGCGATCAGCGCCTTGCCGGTCTCGGTCTTGTGGCTGCTCGGTGCCGGCGGACTGCTTTACACGGTCGGCGTGATCTTCCACCTCTGGCAAAGCCTGCGCTTCCAGAACGCGATCTGGCACTGTTTCGTGGTGCTTGCCGCGAGCTGTCACTACTCGGCGGTGCTCGGCTATCTCGGCATGGCGTGAACTCTCTCCACGCCGGTAAGAACAAGGGAGAGGGTCGTCAGATCACGTATTGCCGCAGCGGCGGATAGCCGTTGAATCCGACCGACGAATAGGTCGTCGTGTAGGCGCCGGTTGCCTCGATCAGCACCTTGTCGCCGATCGCGAGCGAGATCGGCAGCGGGTAGGGGTTCTTCTCGTACAGCACGTCGACCGAATCGCAGGTCGGGCCCGCGATGATGCAGGGGGCCATCGTGTCGCGATCGCGCGGCGTGCGGATCGGATAGCGGATCGACTCGTCGATGGTCTCGGCGAGGCCGTGGAATTTGCCGATGTCGAGATAGACCCAGCGCACATCGTCTTCCGGGCTGCGCTTGGCGATCAGCACGACCTCGGCCTCGATCACGCCGGCATTGCCGACCAGGCCGCGGCCGGGCTCGATGATGGTTTCCGGGATCGCGTTGCCGAAGTGGCGGCGCAGCGCGCGGAAGATCGCCTTGCCGTAACTCTCGAGCTTCGGCGTCTTGCGCAGATATTTCGCCGGGAAACCGCCGCCGAGATTGACCATGTTGAGCGTGATGCCGCGCTCCGCGCAGGCGCGGAAGATCGCCGCCGTCGAGGCGAGCGCGCGATCCCAGGCCTCGATATTGTGCTGCTGCGAGCCGACATGGAACGAGATGCCGTGCGGGACGAGGCCGCGTCTATGCGCGAGCTCGAGAATGTCGGCCGCATAATCCGGCTCGCAACCGAACTTGCGCGACAGCGGCCATTCCGAGCCCGAGCCGTCGCAGTGGATGCGGCAGATCACCCGGCTGCCGGGCGCGGCGCGCGCGACCTTCTCGACTTCGGCCTCGCAATCGACCGCGAACATTGTGACGCCGAGCCGGTGGGCGGTCGCGATCTCGCTCTCTTTCTTGATGGTGTTGCCGTAGGAGATGCGCTCCGCCGGGCAGCCAGCGGCGAGCACGCTCTCGGTCTCGGTCACCGAGGCGACGTCGAACGAGGAGCCGAGCTCGGCGAGCAGCTTGAGGATCTCGGGCGCCGGGTTCGCCTTCACGGCATAGAACACGCGCGTGTCGGGCAGCGCTTTGGCGAAGGCGAGATAGTTCTCGCGCACGACGTCGATGTCGACGACGAGGCAGGGCCCTTGGGCGGCGCGGCTCTTCAGGAATTCGCGAATGCGTGCGGTCATCTCGGATCGCTCCCCTATCCGGCGCGCGCGGCCTCACGCGACCGCGGCTTAAAGCTGAACCCCTGTGGCGTTTCGGCGCGTGCCGCGAATGCGGACGCGCTTTGAAGCACCACCACGATGGTTGCCTTAGTCCGGATGAGGGACGAGCCCGTTCCGCACTGTTGGCAAGGAAGGACGAAGCCTTTTCAGTCTCAATCCGGCATTCGCGCCGGCGTTACCAAAAAAGCCCGTTCCGTCGTTGCTTTAAGCCGCGTCCCCCGTTGAGCACGGGGTGCGCCGGTTTCGCCTCCGGTTGCCGATCGCGTTGGCGTTCGTCAGGAGCGTTGCTCCGCCTGACACCTAGCAAGGAAGAGAGCTTGTCAGTCTTCTCTTCCGTAGGCGGCTGTCCGGTCTCTTGCCCGGACCCCACCGATCGACACGCAGCCACAGGCACGTGCGAAATTGGGCGAGGGAAAAAATAAAATACTCAGCCTGACGATGCAAGACAATTCGATGACATTCTCATGACAGCGCTCAAAGCGCGAAGGCGAGCGCGGGGTCCGCGCTCGCCTTCGCTTCGGTACGTTCGGTAACAGCTTGTTACGCGACCAGCACGTTCTTGAACTGCCACGGATCGTCGTGGTCGACGTCCTCCGGAAACAGCTCGCCGCGGCCGACGAGCGGCGTCCAGTCGGTGTACTGGCCGATCACCGGACCGAGATACGGCCGCTGGATCTCGAGGCAGCGGCGGAAGTCCATCTCGTCGGCTTCGACGAGGCCGCGATCCGGGTTCTCCAGCATCCACACGATGCCGGCGAGCACGGCGCTGGTCACCTGCAGCCCGGTGGCGTTCTGGTACGGCGCCAGCTCGCGCGTCTCCTCGATCGAGAGCTGCGAGCCGTACCAGTAGGCGTTCTTGGCATGGCCGTAGAGCAGCACGCCGAGTTCGTCGACGCCGTCGACGATGTCGTCTTCGGAGAGGATGTGCCAAGTCGGCTGCGCCTTCCACGCGTTGCCGGCCATCTCGTGCAGCGACAGGACCGCGTCGTCGCAGGGGTGGTAGGCATAGTGGCAGGTCGGGCGGTAGACCGCCTGGCCGTTTTCGCCACGCAGCGTGAAGTAGTCCGCAATCGAGATCGACTCGTTGTGCGTGATCATCCAGGCGTGCTGCGACTGCGCGGTCGGCGTCCAGGAGCGCACGCGCGTGCCGGCGCCCGGGCGCTTCAGATAGATCGCCGCGTCGCAGCCGAAGTCATGGCGCGCGCCGGTAGCCGGCAGCGCCTTCTCGTGCGTGCCCCAGCCGAGCTCCGAGGGCTGCAGCCCCTCGGCGATGAAGCCCTCGACCGACCAGGTGTTCACGAATTTCCCCCGCGGCTTCGGCGTCTTGGCGCGCTGGGTGTCGCGCTCGGCGATGTGAATACCCTTCACGCCGACCTGGCTCATCAGACGCGCCCACTCCTCGCGCGAGGTCGGCTCGACAAAGTCGAGCTTGAGCTCGGTCGCGATGTCGACCAGCGCCTGCTTCACCATCCAGGACACCATGCCGGGATTGGCGCCGCAGCAGCTCACCGCGGTGACGCCGCCGGGACGGCGGCGGCGCACGTCGAGCACGCCTTCGCGCAGGGCATAGTTCGAGCGCTCGGAGATCGAGCGGGTCTTGTCGGTGTAGAGGCCCGGCCACGGCTCGCAGACCGTGTCGATGTAGTGCGCGTCGATGTCCTTGCAGAGGTCCATCAGGTCGGCCGAGGAGGTATCGACCGACAGGTTGACGATCATGCCCCGGCCCGGCCCGCCGGTGAGCAGCGGGGTCAGCACGTCGCGGTAGTTCTCCTTGGTGATCGCGAGCTTCTCGAAGCGGAGCTTGCGCTCGTCGAGCAGACGACGATCGGTGTCATCGGGCGCGATCACGACGAACTTCGAGCGGTCGAAGCCGATGTGGCGCTCGAGCAGCGGCAGCACGCCGCGGCCGATCGAGCCGAAGCCGATCATCACGATCGGGCCGGCGAACTCGGCATGCAGCACGTGGGCGTCGGTCGGGCGGGTCAGCGCGTTCATGATCATGTTCTCCTTATCGCAGGTTCGAGGTCAGGCCGCATGCGCGGCGTCGATGCGGGCGAGGCCCGCGATGAGGGTGGCGAGATCCGGAATCAGCGCCCTCTCGCCGGTCGGGCTGATGAGACCGCGCGCGCCGTGGAGCGCGCCGGGCACGAGTTCGCGCGCGAGCAGCCGCTCGCGCTCATAGGGGCCGGGCATCCACAACGCGCCGGTCTTTTCGGCCGAGAAGCCGAAGCGCGTGTAGTAGGCCGCATCGCCGACCAGCAGCACGGCCTTGTGGCCGAGCCGCTGCGCGGCCTCGGTGGCGCGCGCCATCAGCGCTGCACCGATCCCGAGGCCGCGCCTCGCGTCGTCGACCGCAAGCGGGCCGAGCAGAAGTGCCGGCCGCGCCGGCCCGGCCGATACGTGCCAGAGCCGGACAGTGCCGACGACGCGGTTCTTGTCGGTTGCGACGAACGACAGGCCATCGGCCGCCATGCGGCCTTCGCGCAGCCGCTCGGCCGCTTTGGCGAAGCGGGCCTCGCCGAAGGCGCGGTCGAGCAGCGCCTCGCGGCCTGCGATGTCTTTCGTCAGTTCCTTGCGGATCGTGGTCATTGCCATCTCCTTCCCCGCCCCGGGTGCACGACCCAAGGCGTTGTCATTCCGATCTGTGACGGGAGGGGAGCCGGCGGGGCCGGCTCCCGGCGATGTCAGATGTGGACCGTCTTCAGCGGCGCGAAGCCGTTGAATGCCACTGCCGAGTAGGTCGCCGTATAGGCGCCGGTCCCTTCGATCAGCACCTTGTCGCCGATCTCGAGGCTCACCGGCAGCAGATACGGCTCCTTCTCGTAGAGCACGTCCGCCGAGTCGCAGGTCGGGCCTGCGAGCACGCAGGGACTCGTCTCGTCGCGGTCGCGCGGCGTCTTGATGGCGTAGCGGATCGACTCGTCCATCGTCTCGGCGAGACCGCCGAACTTGCCGATGTCGAGGTAGACCCAGCGCACGTCGTCCTCCACGCTCTTCTTCGAGACCAGCACCACTTCCGCCTCGATCACGCCGGCATTGCCGACCATGCCGCGACCCGGCTCGATGATCGTCTCCGGGATGCGGTTGCCGAAATGCTTGCGCAGGGCGCGGAAGATCGATGCGCCGTAGGTCTTCACCGTCGGCACGTTCTTGAGGTACTTGGTCGGGAAGCCGCCGCCGAGGTTGACCATCGAGAGCGACATCCCGCGCTCGCCGCACTCACGGAACACCGCCGCCGCAGACGCGAGCGCGCGGTCCCAGGCATGCGGGTTGCGCTGCTGCGATCCGACATGGAACGAGACGCCGTACGGCTCGAGGCCGAGCTTCATGGCGTGCTCGAGCACGTCGACCGCCATCGCGGGCTCGCAGCCGAACTTGCGCGAGAGCGGCCACTCCGCCCCGACGCAGTCGGAGAGGATGCGGCAGAACACCCGCGAGCCGGGCGCGGAGCGTGCGATCTTCTCGACCTCGGCCTGGCAGTCGACCGCGTAGAGGCGCACACCGAGCGCGTAGGCGCGCGCGATGTCACGCTCCTTCTTGATCGTGTTGCCGAACGAGATGCGGTCCGCGGTCGCACCGGCCGCGAGCGCCATCTCGATCTCCGGCACCGAGGCCGTGTCGAAGCAGGAGCCGAGCGCGGCGAGCAGCGACAGCACCTCCGGCGCCGGGTTCGCCTTCACGGCGTAAAACACGCGCGTGTCGGGCAAGGCCTTCGCGAAGGTCTGGTAGTTGTCGCGGATAACGTCGAGGTCGACGACGAGACGCGGCCCGTCATCATGGTTGCGACGCAGGAAGTCGCGGATACGCGCGGTCATGGCGCTCTCCTCACAAGGCCAATGGACGGCGAGCCGTCCGGATTGCGGTTCAGGCCCAAGCGCTTGCGCGCGCGAGCCCGGCGTCAGCGGGTGAGGAGACGGCGCAGGCCCGCGCGATGGAGACGCGAGCGGTGCACGGGCTCTTGACCCGACGATGCTGCCTTGGATTGGAGCGGGAGATCCCGATCCGCACGGCCGGCAAGGATGGACAAGCCTCTTAGGTGCCGACCTTTGGAGGGCCGGCGAGACCACAGAAGCCCGCTCCGTCGTTGCTTTAAGCCGCGTCCCCCGTTGAGCGCGGGGTGCGCCGGTTTCGCCTCCGGCTGCTGGTCGCATGGTTAGGGAAGCAGATTTCTTCCCTAGGCGGCTGTCCGGCCTCTTGTCCGGATGCCCACCGACCAGCACGCGGCCACAGGCACGTGCGAAATTGGGCGAGGCGCGACATAAGGAATGCGCGCGTCACAATCAAGAACTTTCTGCGCGCGACGCGAATTTTTTTCGTTAAGGAGAGATGAACCTGCGTGGTCGCTGGCGCGACAAGGACGCTCACGCGACGAGGACGCTCACGCGACGCGCACGATTGCGCGACACGATCACTCGCGCGAGGTGAACGGCTCGACTCGCATCCCGTTGCGCACGAACGCGATCATGATCACGAGCCCGAGCACGAAGAATACGATCTGCAGCACGTAGGTGCCGTACGTGCCGAGGCCGAACAGGTTGCCGAACGCCCAGCCGCCCGCGAACGCCGCGCCGAAGACTTCCGCCGAGATCAGGATCGCGGCGGAGAGCACGGTCGAGACGTTGACCCAGTTGATGCGGCGGGAGCCGCGCGATTTGCCGGTGGCATCGAGCATGGCGCGCAATCAATACGAAACAGGCGCCCGGATCAAGCCGGTTTCGCGCGCCCCCGTGACGCACTACACTGGCGTTAACCCTCGAGAGCTAGGCCGAAAATGACAGCGCAAACCGCCGCCAACCCGCTGCTTGCCGTCTGGAACGCCCCGTTCGACGCGCCGCCGCTCGATCGCCTCAGGCCGGAACATTTCGCGCCGGCGTTCGAGGAGGCCCTGAGCCGGCACAATGCCGAGATCGCGGCGATTGCCGACGATGCGGCCGCGCCAAGTTTCGAGAATACGGTTGCGGCGCTGGAGCGCTCCGGACGGCTGCTCACCCGCGTCTCGAACGTCTTCTATGTGCTCGCCGGCGCCGACACCAACGACGCCCTGCAGGCGATCGAGCGCGACATGGCGCCGAAACTCGCGCGCCACTGGAACGAGATCCATCTCAACGACAAGCTGTTCGCGCGGCTGGACGCGCTGCACGGCAAGGCAACCGCCCTCAGTGCCGAGCAGGCGCGGGTCCTGGAGCGCTATCACGCGCTGTTCCGCCGGGCCGGCGCCGGGCTCGACGCGACCAAGAAGCAGCGGCTCAAGGAGATCGCGCAGCGCCTCGCGACGCTGGGCACGAGCTTTGCGCAAAACGTGCTCGCCGACGAGCAGTCCTACGTGCTGCCGCTCGCCGCGGACGATCTCGCGGGCCTGCCGGATTTCGCCAGGGCGGCCGCGCGCGGCGCGGCCGAGGAGCGCGGCCTGAACGGCCAGCACGCCGTCACGCTGAGCCGCTCGAGCGTCGAGCCGTTCCTGCAGTTCTCGACCCGGCGCGAGCTGCGCGAGAAGGCGTTCCGCGCCTGGATCGCGCGCGGCGACAATGCCGGCAAGACCGACAACAAGCCGATCATCGGCGAATTGACCGCGCTGCGCGACGAGCGCGCGCGGCTCCTCGGCTATCCGAGTTTCGCGCACTACAAGCTCGACGACTCGATGGCAAAGACGCCCGACGCCGTCTCCCGGCTGCTCGATTCGGTCTGGGGTCCGGCGCGCCGGCGCGTGACCGAGGAGCGCGATGCCCTGCAGCAGATGGTCACCGCCGAGGGTGGTAACTTCAAGCTCGCGGCCTGGGATTGGCGCTACTATGCCGAGAGGCTGCGCAAGGCGCGCTACGACCTCGATGAGAGCGAGATCAAGCCATATCTGCCGCTCGAAAGCATGATCCAGGCGGCGTTCTACACCGCGAACCGCCTGTTCGGGCTGACCTTCACGCCGCGCCACGACGTGCCGGTCTATCATCACGACGTGCGCGCCTGGGAAGTGGCAGCAAACGGCAAGCACATCGGCGTGTTCTTCGGCGATTATTTCGCCCGCGCGTCCAAGCGCAGCGGCGCCTGGATGACCAGCCTGCGCGACCAGGACAAGCTCGATGCCGAGGTGCGGCCGCTCGTCCTCAACGTGATGAACTTCAACAAGGGCGCGAACGGCGAGCCGACCTTGCTGTCGTTCGAGGACGCGCGCACCCTGTTTCATGAATTCGGCCACGCGCTGCACGGGCTGTTGTCGGATGTGACCTATCCGATGATCTCCGGCACCGGCGTGCTGCAGGACTTCGTCGAACTGCCCTCGCAGCTCTACGAGCACTGGCTCGATCGTCCCGAGATCCTGACGCGCTTCGCACGCCACTATCAGACCGGCGAGCCGATGCCGCAGGCCCTGATGGACCGCCTGATCAAGTCGCGTACCTTCAACCAGGGCTTTCTCACCACCGAATATCTCGGTTCGTCCTATGTCGACCTCGACTTTCATCTCGGCGGCGCGAAGGACGCGCCGGCGGTGGAGGACGAGACACGCGCCCGGATGCAGATGCCCGACGAGGTGGTGCTGCGGCACCGGCCGCCGCACTTCCAGCATATCTTTTCGGGCGACCACTACGCGGCGGGCTACTACAGCTATCTGTGGTCCGAGGTGCTCGACGCCGATGCTTTCAATGCCTTCGAGGAGACCGGCGACGTGTTCGATCCGCAGGTCGCCAGGCGCCTGCGTGACCACATTTATGCGGCCGGCGGTGCGCGCGATCCGTCTGAAGCCTATCAGGCGTTCCGCGGCCGGATGCCGTCGGTCGATCCGCTGCTGAAGAAGCGCGGACTGGTCGCGGGGAGCGCGTGAGCGCCGCCAGACTGATCGGCCTCGACTGGGGCACGACCGCGTGCCGCGCCTACCTGATCGCCGCGGACGGAGCCGCGCTGGAGCGGGCGAACGGCCCGGGCATTCTCAAGGTGGAGCAGGGCGCCTTCGGCGGTTGGCTCGACTCGATGGTCGGCGGCTGGATCGCCACCCATGGCGTCGTGCCGATCATTCTCTCCGGCATGATCGGGAGCCGCCAAGGCTGGCGCGAAGCGCCATACGCGCTTTGCCCGGCCGGTCCGGACGATCTGGTCGCGGCGCTCATGCGCTTCGAGCATAACGGGCTTGCGATCACGCTCGTGCCGGGTCTCGCAACCGAGAACGATCGCATGCCCGACGTGATGCGCGGCGAAGAGACCCAGATTCTCGGCGCACTCGCCCTGTCGGGGCGCCAGGATGGGTTGTTCCTGCTGCCCGGCACGCATTCCAAATGGGCCGACGTGGCGGGCGGCCGCATCGTGTCGTTCCGCACCTTCATGACCGGCGAGGTGTTCGGTGCGCTCAAGGACCACACGATCCTCGGCCGGCTGATGCGCGCGGGCGCTGACGCGGACGGCTTTGAGCGCGGCGTCGAGGAGGGCGCCGCGCTCGGCAGCGCCGGCGCGCTGCTCAACCGGCTGTTCGCGACCCGCAGCTATGGCCTGATGGGACAACTCGCCGAGACCGCGCTCTCGGACTATCTCAGCGGATTGCTGATCGGAGCCGAGGTGGCCGCGGCGACGCGCCAGGCGCAAGGCCCGGTGACGATCATCGCGAGCGCCGCCCTGGCGGGGCGCTATACCGACGCGCTCAGCCGGCTCGGGCAGGAAAATAGGCTTGCGCCCGAGGACTGCGTCGCCGGCGGCCATTGGCGGCTCGCGCGCGCCGCCGGATTGTGCTGAAACAGGCCTATGCCCACCCTGCGCCAAGCCCTCCGGCAATGCCCGATCGTCGCGATCCTGCGCGGCGTGAAGCCGGACGAGATCGTCGCTGTTGGCGACGCGCTGGTCGAGGCCGGCATCACCATCATCGAGGTGCCGCTCAACTCGCCGCAGCCGTTCGACAGCATTGCGCGCCTCGCGGCGCGCCAGGGGCACGCGGCGCTGATCGGCGCCGGGACCGTGCTCAACGCCGAAGACGTCACGCTGGTGAAGGACGCGGGCGGGCAGCTCGTGGTGGCACCGAACCTTGATGCCGACGTCGTGCGTGCCGCGAAGGCGATCGGGCTTGCGGCGCTGCCCGGGGTGATGACCCCGTCGGAGGGTTTTGCGGCACTCAAGGCGGGCGCCGACGCGCTGAAGCTGTTTCCGGCTGAGATCATCCCGCCCGCGGTGTTCAAGGCCTGGAGGGCGGTCTTTGATCCGGACACGCTGTTGCTGGCGGTCGGCGGGGTCGGGGTCGACAATATCCGCGACTACGCGGAGGCCGGCGCCTCGGGTTACGGCATCGGCTCGGCGCTCTACAAGCCTGGCCGGCCGCCGGAGGAAACCGGCAAGCTCGCGAAGGACTTGGTAGCGGCCCTTAAGGCTTGATTTTTCGGGCTTTCTGCCCCATATTGCGGGTAATCAAGTGAGGCCTCTCGTTCGGCGATTGTCGTGCGGGAGGTTTATTGCTTTTGGGGCGCTCGAGTGGGCGCAAAAGACATGAACACGCAGAATCGCGGCACGCATATCCGCCTGACCTCGCATCCCGGCCGGGGCGGGGTGACGCATCGTTTCCCGATCCGCTGGGGCGCCGCCAGCGCGCGCGAGCGCGGCCCCGTGGTCGGCACCGTAAACGCCGGCGCGGACCGCAATGCGATCGGCGCGCATGGCGGCTCCTACGCGCTCTACCGCGCGCTGGCCGTATCCTCGGGCGCGCTCAACCCGATCGCGCGGCCGGACCTCACAAACACGGCGCCCGTGATCGAGATCGGCCCGTTCCCGCAGTGGTCGGAGCCGGGTCGCATCGTCTCGCTCGACCCCTGGGGCCACCGCGTCGCATCTGACTTTGCGCAGGAGATCGGCGAGGGTGTTGATATTCGGCCGAGCATCGCGATCACCAAGGCGCGGCTCACCATCTCGGAGCTGAACGAGGCGATCGAAACCGAGCGGCTCAAGGTAGACGGCACCATCATGAAGACCACCGGCGAGGTCGCGGTGACCAAGGCGGCGGTCGAGCCGGTCTGGTACCTGCCGGGTATCGCGGAGCGCTTCGGCGTCAAGGAAGACGCGCTACGGCGCACGCTGTTCGAGCAGACCGGCGGCATGTATCCGGAGCTGGTCACGCGGCCGGACCTGTCCGTGTTCCTGCCGCCGATCGGCGGCATCACGCTCTACATCTTCGGCGATCCCTCCGCCGTGTGGGACAAGCGGCGCACGCTTGCCTGCCGCGTGCATGATGAATGCAACGGCTCGGACGTGTTCGGCTCCGACATCTGCACCTGCCGGCCGTATCTGATTCACGGCATCGAAGAGTGCATCAAGGAGGCGCAGAACGGCGGCGCCGGCCTCATCGTGTACAATCGCAAGGAAGGCCGCGCGCTCGGCGAGGTGACCAAGTTTCTGGTCTACAACGCGCGCAAGCGCCAGGAAGGCGGCGACCAGGCGGCGACCTATTTCGAGCGCACCGAATGTGTCGCGGGCGTGCAGGACGCGCGCTTCCAGCAACTGATGCCGGACGTGCTGCACTGGCTCGGCGTCACCAAGATCGACCGCTTCGTCTCGATGTCGAACATGAAGCACGACGCGCTGACCAGTTCGGGCATCCAAATCGGCGAACGCGTGCCGATCCCGGATGAGCTCATTCCCGACGACGCCAAGGTCGAGATGGAGGCGAAGAAGGCGGCCGGCTATTTCGCCGCGAATACGCCGACCGCCGACGAGCTGAAGTCGACGATCGGTCGCGGAATCGAGGAATTCTAGTTGAGTGACGCCGAAGCCGCCCGCTCGCTGCTCTCCGCCGCGGCGGTGCGCGAGCGCGCGCATGAGATGCTCGCCGCAGGGCTTGCCGGCGAGTTGCAGCACTTCACGATCGATCTCGAAAGCCTCGCAGTCGCGGCGCGTGTCGTCTCCGAGCTGATCCGCGTCAACTACCCCGACCTGAACGTGCCGTTCCACGCGCGCTGGCGCCATTTTGTGTTCGACGGCCGCGACCTGTGGGAGGGGCGCGCCAGGGCGGTGAAATGGACATCGCCGGCCGCCAAGGCGCGCGCGGAATTCGATCTCGCGATCACGTCCGTGTTGCTCGACGCCGGCGCGGGACCGTCCTGGAAATATCTCGACCCCGCAACCACGCAGGTCGTGACGCGCTCCGAGGGGCTTGCCATTGCGAGCCTGCGCATGTTCGAGGCCGGCGCGTTTTCGTCTGATCCTGCCGACCCCCTGCGCGCCGATGCCGACCGCCTCGCGCGCCTCAAACACGAGGAGATTGCCGACGGCTTCCAGAGCATGGTCAGCAACCGTCTGGTCGGTGTCGAAGGCCGCGCCGACCTGCTGGCGAGTCTCGGCCGCGCCGTCGCGGCGAAGCCGGATGTTTTCGCGCGCCAGGATCGCGCCCGGCCGGGCGGGCTTTATGACCACCTCGTCGCGCAGGCCGAGGACGGGCGCCTTGCGGCGCCGCGGATCGTTGCCGCCGTGCTCGAGCATTTCGGTCCGATCTGGCCGAGCCGGCTCTCACTCGGCGGCATTCCGCTCGGCGACACCTGGCGCCATCCCGCGATCAGACGCCCCGATGCGACCAACGGGCTGGTGCCGATCCACAAGCTATCGCAGTGGCTCTCCTATTCGCTGATCGAGCCGCTGCAATGGTCGGGCATCACGGTGACCGAGATCGACGGGCTCACCGGCCTTGCGGAATATCGCAATGGCGGACTTTTCGTGGATGCGGGCGTGCTGGTGTTGCGCAATCCCGACGCGGCGATCCATCCGAACCCGGTCGACAGCGCGCTGGTGGTGGAATGGCGCGCGCTCACGGTGGCTCTGCTCGATCGGATCGCGGCGCTGATCCGGCAGCAACGCGGACTGACGGTCGAGGAATTTCCGCTCGCCTGCGTGCTCGAGGGCGGCACCTGGGCGGCGGGGCGGCGCCTCGCCCGCGAGAAGCGCCAGGATGGCTCGCCGCCGATTGCGGTCGTGAGCGACGGGACGGTATTTTGATGAATTCGTCATCGCCCGCGAAAGCGGGCGATCCAGTAAACACCTGCTTGCGTGTACTGGGTGCTCCGCTTGAGTTTACCCCCGACTTGATCGGGGGCGGAGCATGACGAACTGAGAGGTTGGGGAATTAATCCATGCAGAACGTCACCATCGTCAAACACCCGCTAGTGCAGCACAAGCTCACGCTGATGCGGGACAAGCAGCGCTCGACCAAGGGCTTCCGCCAACTCCTGAACGAGATCGGCATGCTGCTCGCCTACGAGGTGACGCGCGATCTCGAGCTCGAAATGACCGACATCGAGACGCCGTTGCAGCCGATGAAGGCGCCGGTGCTCGCCGGCAAGAAGCTTGTGCTCGCCCCGATCCTGCGCGCCGGCGTCGGTTTTCTCGACGGCATGCTGAGCCTGGTGCCGTCGGCACGCGTCGCGCATATCGGCCTCTATCGCGATCCCAACACGCTGGTCGCGGTCGAGTACTATTTCAAGGCGCCCGAGGACGTTGCCGATCGCCTTGTGCTCGTGCTCGACCCGATGCTGGCGACCGCGAACTCCGCGATCGCGGCGGTCGACCGGCTGAAGGAGGCGGGGGCGAAGAATATCCGCGTGGTCTGTCTGCTCGCCGCGCCCGAGGGCATCGAGAAATTCCACGGCCATCATCCCGAGGTGCATATCTGGACCGCGGCGATCGACGAGAAGCTGAACGAGCACGGCTACATCGTGCCCGGCCTCGGCGACGCCGGCGACCGGATGTACGGCACCAAGTAGCGCGATCGATCGAATTTTATCGACCCGCCCAAGTCCGCGTTCACCACCCTCAGCCAAAACAACGCGACGGGGACGCGCCGTTAGCGCGTTTGTTGTCGTGCGCATGCTGGAGTGGCGCGCGAACCGGCTGGTGGACCGATGAAGCAGATTCTCGCTTTTGCGTTCGTGGCGATGGTCATTGCGGGCATCATGCCGCGCGTGATGAACCGCGTCGGAGAGGACCAGGCGGTCGCCGCGCAGCCGACCCGCAGCGTCGAGTCCGCGCGGCCGCAGCCGCAGCAGGTCAGCAATTATCGCACCGTGACGGTCCAGAGCGACCGGCAGGGCCACTTCCAGGTTGAAGGCTCGGTCGACGGCCGCCGCCTCGACTTCATGGTCGATACCGGCGCCACCGTGGTGGCGCTGCGCGAGCGCGACGCCGGCAAGCTCGGCATCTTTCCGAGCCCGCGCGACTACACCGGGCTGACCGCGACCGCCAACGGCACCATCAAGGTCGCACCGGTGCGCCTTTCCTCGCTCGAGATCAACGGCATCCGCGTCTACGACGTGAGCGCGATCGTCATTCCGGACCACGCGCTGTCGGTGAACCTGCTCGGCATGTCGTTTCTCGCGCGCGTGCGCCGCTTCGAGATGGCCAACGGCCGTCTCGTGATGGAACAATAATTCGTCTCACATACTTTCAACCGTCTGGCGGCTGGGCTATCTCCTCGGCGGCCCGTTGTTGCATGCCTTTGAGGACCTGATGCTTCCGAAACCGAAAGCTGCGCTTGTTCCGAATACCTATGCCTATGAATCCGAGCCGATGGTGAAGCCGACGGGCTTTCGCGAGTACGACGCGCGCTGGCTGTTCGGCAAGGAAATCAACCTGATGGGCGTGCAGGCGCTGGGCCTCGGCCTCGGCACGCTGATCCATGAGATGGGCGTGAAGCCCGAGCTCGTCACGGGCCATGATTTTCGCGGCTATTCGGCCTCGATCAAGATGGCGCTGATCACCGGGCTGATGAGCGCCGGCATCAAGGTGAAGGACATCGGGCTCGCGGTGACGCCGATGGCCTATTTCGGACAATTCGAGCTCGATGTGCCCTGCGTCGCGATGGTGACCGCTTCGCATAACGACAATGGCTGGACCGGCGTGAAGATGGGCGCGAATCGCCCGCTCACCTTCGGGCCGGATGAGATGACGCGCCTGAAGAGCATCGTGCTCGAAGGAGCGTTCAAGCCGAAGGGCGCGGGCGCCTACGAGTTCGTCGAGAATTTCCCGGCGCGCTACATTGCGGACTTGACCAAACGGCCGAAGCTCAAGCGGGCGATCAAGATCGTCTGCGCGTGCGGCAACGGCACCGCCGGCGCGTTCGCCCCGAAGGTGCTCGAGGCGATCGGCTGTGAGGTGATCCCGCTCGATTGCGAGCTTGATCATACGTTTCCGAACTACAATCCCAACCCCGAAGACATGAAGATGCTGCACGCGATGCGCGACGCCGTCCTCGAGCACAAGGCCGAGGTCGCGCTCGGCTTCGACGGCGACGGTGATCGCTGCGGCCTCGTCGATGACACGGGCGACGAGATCTTCGCCGACAAGGTCGGCGTGATGCTGGCGCGCGATATGTCGACGCTGCATCCGGGCGCGACCTTCGTGGTCGATGTGAAATCCACCGGCCTCTATATGACCGATCCCGCGCTGCAGAAGAACGGCGTGAAGGTCGACTACTGGAAGACTGGCCATTCCTACATGAAGCGGCGCACACACGAGCTCGCGGCGCTCGCCGGCTTCGAGAAGTCGGGTCACTACTTCTTCAACGCGCCGTTCGGCCGTGGCTACGACGACGGCCTCGTTTCGGCGCTCGCGGTGCTCGACATGATGGACCGCAATCCGGGCAAGAAGCTTTCGGACCTGAAGAACGCGCTGCCGAAGACCTGGGGCTCGCCGACCATGTCGCCGCATTGCGACGACGAGGTGAAGTACCGCGTCGTCGACGACGTGGTGAGGCACTTCGAGAGCGCGCGGCAGAAGGGCGAAAAGGTGCTCGGGCAGAAGATCCGCGACCTCGTCACGGTCAATGGCGTGCGCGTCACCGTCGAGGACGGTACCTGGGGACTGGTGCGCGCCTCATCGAACAAGCCGGAGCTGGTCGTCGTGGTCGAGAGCCCGGCCTCGGAGAGCCGCATGCGCGACATGTTCAAGGCGGTCGACGCGGTGCTGCGCACCCATCCGGAGGTGGGTGAGTACAATCAGACGATTTGACTGACCTCATCCTGAGGAGCACGTCTCGCGGCAGCGAGACGTGCGTCTCGAAGGATGGCGGCATACGCCGTGCTTGCGGCCGTCCTTCGAGACGCCGCCTTCGGCGGCTCCTCAGGACGAGGGTTGTTACGGCTCCACGTCCTTGAACACGTCGATCTCGATGCCGCCCGGCAGCATTGCGCGCCAGGCCTGCAGATAGGTCTGCAGCCGCGGATCGCTCGCGACCCGCTGGCGATTGGTCTCCATGGTCTCCGGCGTCTCGTACTCGATGATCTGGATGAATTTGCCCGGGTCGTCGACGTTCTGCAGCAGGCGTACCTCGGTGCCGCCGAGCATTTCGTAGAACGGCTTCGAGGCGTTGACGAACGAGAGGATGTGGGTCGGGTCCGCCGAGGGCATCGTGAACCGCAGTTGCAGGGTGCGGCGGACCTTTCGTTCTGCATTCGCCATTGCCAACTCCGTGATTCGCACGCCTTTACACTAACGTGAACGCGGCGAGATCGTCCCAGATGTATGCCGTGTCATCGAATACAAATTTGCCCCGGCGGTCCAGGCGGGTCTCGCCGATGCGCCCGCCCATCGCCTCATAGAAGCGCCGCGCCGGCGCGTTGGTGGTGAGGACCCAGAGACCCGCGGAGGTAAATTCGCGCGCCGCAAGCTCGCCGAGCATCGCGGTGAACAGCGCGCGCCCAACCCCGCGTCGCTTGGCCATGTCGAGCAGATAGAGCGCCGAGACCTCGCTGCCGGTCGAAAGTCCGCTCCACAGGATGGGGCCGCCGGAGACGAAGCCGCTCACAGCGCCGTTCTCGTCTGCCACGAAGGTCGGCCGGTCGAGATTGGCGAGCGTGTTGTGCCACTGCTTGATGCGCGTCTCGACCGGGCGCTCGTCGATCGCGGCTTGCGGCAGCAAGCCCAAATAGCTTTCCTGCCAGGCCTGCACGTGCACGCGCGCGATAGCCTCGACATCCGCGACAGTGGCGCGGCGGACAATCAATCCTTCTCCTCCTTGAACGTGGAGCGGAACGGATGCGCCGGATAGACGCCGAGGATCTTCAATTCGCGCGAGAAGAACTTCAGCTCCTCGAGCGCGAAGGCCAGCCCCCGGTCTTCCGGGTGCCCCTCGACATCGGCATAGAACATCGTGGCGAAGAAATTACCCTCGATCATGTAGCTTTCGAGCTTGGTCATATTGACGCCGTTGGTCGCAAAGCCCCCGAGCGCCTTGTAGAGCGCGGCCGGCAGGTTGCGCACGCGAAACACGAAGGTCGTGACCACCGGGCCATTGTGGCGCGGCGCGAGCTTTTCCTCGCGCGACAGGATCACGAAGCGCGTCGTGTTGTGGTCCTCGTCCTCGACATGCTCGGCGAGCACGTCGAGTCCGTAGATCTTCGCGGCGAGCTTCGGCGCGAGCGCGCCGCGCGTCACGTCGCTGGTCTCGGCGATATGGCGCGCCGCGCCCGCGGTATCGGCCGCGATCACCGGCTTGTAGCCGTGCTCGCGGATGAAGCGGCGGCACTGGCCGAGCGCGTGAATATGGCTCTCCACCGACTTGATGGTCGAAAGCGTCGCGCCCTTCGGCGCCATCAGGTTGAAATGGATCGGCAGGAAATATTCGCCGACAATGTGCAGATTGGCGTGCGGCAGCAGGTGATGGATGTCGGCGACGCGTCCGGCGATCGAGTTCTCGATCGGGATCATGCCGAGCTCGGCCTCGCCGCTCGAGATCGCCGCCAGCGCGTCCTCGAAGGTCGCGCAGGGCAGCGGCTCGCAGTCGGGATAGACCTCGCGCGCCGCAATGTCGGAATTGGCGCCCGGCTCGCCTTGAAACGCGATTTTCAACTTGCTCATGAGCGGTCTTCTCTGTGCATGTCCTATTCAACGGGCGGAGCATGATCCCGAAAAGTGGGGACCGGTTTTCGGAAACAGATCATGCTCCACCAAGAAGCGCGCGCGCCCTTTCGAGATGCATCGGCGTATCGACCCCGAAGATCACATTGCGCGTCAGCGCGACATCGATGCGCATGCCGGCCTCGAGCGCGCGCAGCTGCTCGAGCCGCTCGCGCAGCTCGAGCGGCGAGGGCGGCAGCTTGATGAAGCGCTCGAGCGCGGCGCGGCGATAGGCGTAGATGCCAACATGATGGTAGAGCGGGCCTTCACCGCTCGGCGCGGTGGCGCGGGTGAAATAGAGCGCGCGGAAGCGGCCCGGCGACACTGGCGAGCAGATCGCCTTGACGGTGTTCGGATCGGTGCGCTCCTCCTCTTCGGTGATTTCCATCACCAGCGTTCCGATGTCGACCGCGGGGTCGGCGAGGGGGCTGAGTGCCGCCCGGATGTCGTCGCCCCGCAAGGTCGGAAAATCGCCTTGCACGTTGATGGCGACCTTGGTCTCTCCGCCCGGATCGATATGGCCGAGCGCCTCGAAGATGCGTTCCGAGCCGACCGTATGGTCGCTGCGCGTCATCACGGCGCGTCCGCCCGCGGCCGTGACGGCCTCCGCGATCTCGCGGCTGTCGGTCGCGACCACGACCGGTCCGACCTCGGCCTCCTCGGCGCGGCGCATGACGCGCACGATCATCGGCTCGCCGCCGATGTCGGCGAGCGGTTTGCCCGGCAGGCGTGAGGAAGCCATGCGGGCCGGGATCAGAATGACGACGTCCGAAGCCATGAAAATGGCGGTCAAAAAAGCCGCTGTTGGGTGCTGTCAAAGTTGGGCGTGAGCTTCTCTACACGGGTTGCCAGCCCGGCGGCAAACCGGCTATGTGTCCCCCCTGTTCGGGGCCCGAAAAGGCACCGATTCCGCTGGCGTTTTTGCTTTCAGGAACCAAGCCGCAATGGACTCCTTCGAAATCAACAAGATCCTGGGTGCGTTCCTTTTTACCTGCCTGGTCCTGCTGTCGCTCAATATCGGCGCGAGCGCGCTCTATGCCCCGGTGAAGCCCGCCAAGCCCGGCTTCGAAGTTGTCGTCACCGAGCAACCGGCCGCCGGACAGGCCAAGGCTGAGCCCGAGGAGCCGATCGAGAAGCTGCTCGCGAGCGCGACCGTCGACAAGGGCGCGAATGCCGCCAAGAAGTGCGCGGCCTGCCATACGTTTGGGAAAGGCGAGCCGAACCGCGTCGGCCCGAACCTCTTTGGCGTGGTCGGGCGGCCGAAGGGGACCGAGGGCGGCTTCGATTATTCTCCGGCCTTGAAGGGCAAGGGCGGCAACTGGACGGTCGAGGACCTGAGCGCGTTCCTGGCCAATCCGAAAGGCTTCGCCCCGGGCACCAAGATGAGCTTTGCCGGCTTGCCGCGCGGCTCCGAGCGCGCCGACGTGATCGCGTTCCTGAACTCGAAGTCGGACAATCCGCAACCGCTGCCGAAGGCCGCGGAAGCCGCGCCGGCGGGCCAGAAGAAGTAACGCACGCGTTTTGTGCGACCGCGCTGCGTTTCGCGCGTCGCTCGTCCATGCGACGATTCGCGCATATGGCGCGGGCGCGAATAACGACACCGTGAGGTGTCTATTGATGCGCCGGAAAACGGACATAATTCGCCCGGATTGGACGGTTGAGGTGGGCACGATCTTTATTGGGAGCTGATCGGTGAAGTTTTCCCGCCGGACCTTGCTGCGCAGCGGCGCAGCCGCGCTTGCCACGCCCGTTGTGGGCTCGCTCCCCGGATTCCCCCAAGCGGCCCGCGCTGATGACAACGCCTGGCGTCACGGCCTGTCGCTGTTCGGCGACCTGAAATACCCGGCGGGCTTTGCACATTTTGAATACGTCAACCCAAAAGCCCCGAAGGGCGGCGGCGTACGGCAGACCGCATTCGGCACCTTCGACAATCTCAATGTGACCATCGCGGGCGTGAAGGGCGCGCTCGGGGCCGGCGTCACGCTGATCTACGACACGCTGATGGCGCGCGCGCTCGATGAGGTGTCAGCCGAATACGGCCTGATCGCCGAGTCCGTGATCCATCCGGCCGACTTCTCGTCGGCGACCTATCGGCTCAATCCCAAGGCCAGGTGGCACGACGGCAAGCCGGTGACGGTGGAGGATGTCATCTTCTCGCTCGATGCGTTTAAGAAGAACAGCCCGATGTACTCCGCTTACTACCGCCACATCGTGAAGGCGGAGAAGACCGGCGAACGCGATATCACCTTCACGTTTGACGGCCCCGGCAATCGCGAGCTGCCGCACATCGTCGGTGAGCTCAACGTGCTGCCGAAGCACTGGTGGGAAGGGACCGACGCATCGGGGCGCAAGCGTGACATCGCAGCGACCACGCTGGAGCCGCCGCTCGGCGGCGGTGCCTACCGCATCAAGGAATTCACTGCTGGCCGCACCATCGTGTACGAGCGCGTCAAGGACTACTGGGCGCACGATCTCAACGTCAATATCGGGCGCGATAATTTCGACGAGCTGCGCTACGAGTATTTCCGCGATTCGACCGTCGCGCTCGAGGCCTTCAAGGCCGACACGGTCGATTTCCGCTCCGAAAACTCCGCGAAGGACTGGGCGACGGCTTACGACTTTCCCGCCGTGAAGGACAAGCGCGTCGTGCTCGAGGAGTTTCCGCTGCGCGCGAGCGGCGCGATGCAGGCGTTCGTGTTCAATACGCGCCGCGACAAGTTCAAGGATCCGCGTGTGCGGCTGGCGATGAACTACGCGTTCGACTTCGAGGAGATGAACAAGCAGATCTTCTTCGGGCAGTACAAGCGGATTGCGAGCTATTTCGAAGGCACCGAGCTGGCCGCGACCGGGCTGCCCGAAGGCAAGGAGCTCGAGATCCTCGAAACGGTGCGCGACAAGGTCCCGCCGGAGCTCTTCAGCAAGCCCTACACCAATCCGATCGGGGGCACGACGGAGAACGTGCGCGCCAATTTGCGCGAGTCGTTGCGGCTGTTGAAGGAAGCCGGATATGAGATCCGCAACCAGAAGCTCTTGAACGTCAATTCGGGTGAACAGTTTTCGCTGGAGCTGCTGGTCGACCAACCGACCTACGAGCGCATTGTGCTGTTCTACACGCCGTCGCTGCAGCGCCTCGGCATTGCGGCATCGGCCCGTACGATCGATCCGACCCAGTACCAAAACCGACTGCGCACCTGGGACTTCGACGTCATTATTTCATCCTGGGGCCAGTCGCTCTCTCCTGGAAACGAGCAGCGCAGCTACTGGGGCTCGCAGGCCGCGGATCAACAGGGCTCGCGCAATCTGATTGGAGTCAGGAATCCGGCGGTCGATGCTTTGATCGATCGCGTGATCTTTGCGAAGGATCGCGCCGAACTGGTCGCTGCCACCAAGGCGCTCGACCGCGTGCTGCTCTGGAACCACTACGTCGTGCCGCAATGGACTTATCCGTACCAGCGCACGGCGCGCTGGGATCGTTTCGGGCGCCCTGAAAAACTACCTCAATATGCGGCGTCGGCCTTCCCGGATGTGTGGTGGTGGGACGCGGAGCGGGCCGCGAAGACGGGATCGCGCTAGTGGCGGTCACGCGGCGCGACGCACTGATCATCGGCGCCGGCGCGCTTGCCGGCGGCATCGCGGCCCCGGCGCTCGCGGAAGGTGAGATCGAGACGCACGGCATCTCGGCGTTCGGCGACCTGAAATATCCGGCGGATTTCAAGCAGCTCGACTATGTCAATGTGAATGCGCCGAAGGGCGGCGGGTTTTCCCAGATCGGCCCCTCACGCCAGTACAATCAGAGCTTCCTCACCTTCAATTCTCTCAACGCTTTCATTCTCAAGGGCGACGGCGCGCAGGGGATGCAGGTGACGTTTGCGGCCTTGATGCTGGCCGCCGCCGACGAGCCGGACAGCCTGTATGGGCTGACGGCGCGGGCGGTGCGCATATCCGCGGACAAGCTCACCTATACGTATCTGCTGCGACCCGAAGCGCGCTTTCATGACGGCAGCGCGTTGACGGCGCATGACGTTGCCTTCTCGCTCAATCTCTTGAAGCAGAAGGGGCATCCGATCATCACGCAGCTGACGCGTGACTTCGTCGGCGCCGAGGCGAAAGACGACGCGACCGTCGTGTGCAAATTCGCCGCCGGTCGCGCGCGCGATGTGCCGCTGTTCGTCGCCGGCCTGCCGATCTTCTCGCGTGCCTATTACGCGGCGCGCAATTTCGACGAGACCACGCTCGACATTCCGCTCGGCTCCGGCGCCTATCGGGTCGGCAGATTCGAGGTTGGGCGGTTCATCGAATACGAGCGCGTGAAGGATTGGTGGGGCGCGAACCTGCCGATCGCGCGCGGACAGTTCAATTTCGACACCGTGCGGTTCGAGTTCTATCGCGATCGCGACGTCGGCTTCGAGGCGTTCACCGCCAAGGGCTATCTGTTCCGCGAGGAGTTCACGGCGAAGACCTGGGCGACACGCTACGACTTCCCGGCGGTCAAGGATGGCCGCGTGAAGCAGGCGATCCTTCCCGACGATACGCCGTCGGGCGGGCAGGGCTGGTTCATGAACACGCGGCGCGAGAAGTTCAAGAATCCGCTGCTGCGCGAAGCGGTGATCCACGCCTTCGACTTCGAATGGACCAATCAGAACATCATGTACAGCGCCTACAAGCGCACATTCTCGGTGTTCCAGAACTCCAACATGACGGCGGAAGGCAAGCCGGGCCCTGAGGAGCTTGCGCTGCTCGAGCCGTTCCGCGGCAAGGTGCCGGACGAGGTGTTCGGCGAGCCGTTCATGCCGCCCGTCTCGGACGGCTCGGGGCAGGATCGCGCGCTGTTGCGCAAGGCCTCGCAGCTGTTGCAGCAGGCCGGTTATCCGATCAAGAACGGCAAGCGTGTGGATCCCAAGGGCGAGCCGGTCACGATCGAATTCCTGATCGAGGAGCCCACGTTTCAGCCGCACCACATGCCGTTCATCAAGAACCTCGGCGTGCTCGGCATCGACGCCACGCTGCGCATCGTCGACCCGGTGCAGTTCAAGAAGCGCACTGACGAGTTCGACTTCGACGTCTCGGTCGTACGTTTCAATTTTTCGACCACGCCCGGCGACTCGCTGCGCTCCTACTTCTCCTCGCAATCGGCCAAGCTGAACGGCTCGTTCAACCTCGCCGGCATTGCGGATCCGGTCGTCGACACGCTGATCGAGAAGATCATCGCGGCCGAAACGCGCCCGAACCTGATCTTCGCCTGCCGCGCGCTCGACCGCGTGATCCGCGCCGGACGGTACTGGATTCCGCATTGGTATCTCGCGGCGCACCGCGTAGCCTATTGGGACGTATTCGGTTTCCCGGCGAAAAAGCCCGGTTTTGCACGCGGAATCCCCGAGACCTGGTGGTATGATGCCGACAAGGCTGCGACGCTTGAGCGGGGGCGTTAGCGCATGGTCAGAAACGCGAGCCCCGACTAACTGATGGCCGCCTATATCGCCCGCCGTATCCTGTTCATGATCCCGACCCTGCTCGGGATCATGTTGGTGTCATTCGTCGTCGTGCAGTTCGCGCCGGGCGGCCCGGTCGAACGCGTGATCGCGCAGATCACCGGCTCCGGCAGCGATGCGACCTCGCGCATCTCGGGCTCGCCGGGCGGCGATTTCGGCGCGCGCGGCAACGCCCCGGGCGGCGCCACGGCCGATGCGACCACCTCGAAATATCGCGGCGCGCAGGGGCTCGATCCGGAATTCATCAAGAACCTGGAGAAGCAGTTCGGCTTCGACCGGCCGGCCTATGAGCGCTTCTTCATCATGCTGAAGAACTTCGCCACTTTCGACTTCGGCAAAAGCTACTTCCGCGACACAACCGTGCTGCAGCTGATCAAGGAGAAACTCCCGGTCTCGATGTCGCTCGGCATCTGGATGACGCTGATCACCTATCTGATCTCGATCCCGCTCGGCATCCGCAAGGCGGTGAGCGACGGCTCGCCGTTCGACACCTGGACCTCGAGCCTCATCATCGTCGGCTATGCGATTCCGGGATTCCTGTTTGCGATCCTGCTCATCGTCTTGTTCGCGGGCGGTTCGTTCTGGAACCTGTTTCCGCTGCGCGGCTTGGTGTCGGATAGTTTCGCGACGCTGCCGTGGTATATGAAAATCCTCGACTATTTCTGGCATCTCACGCTGCCGATCGTCGCGATGGCGCTCTCGGCCTTCGCCACGATGACGCTGCTGACCAAGAACTCCTTCCTCGATGAGATCCGCAAGCAATATGTGCTGACCGCGCGCGCGAAGGGCTGTAGCTCGCGCCAGGTTCTCTACGGGCATATCTTCCGCAATGCGATGCTGATCGTGATCGCGGGCTTTCCCGGCGCCTTCGTGCATGCCTTCTTCACCGGGGCACTGCTGATCGAGACGATCTTCTCGCTCGACGGGCTTGGGCTGCTCAGTTTCGAGAGCGTGCTCAACCGTGACTATCCGGTCGTGTTCGCCAATCTCTACATCTTCTCGCTGGTCGGGTTGGCCGTGAACCTGCTCGCCGATCTCACCTACACCTGGGTCGATCCGCGCATCGACTTCGAGACGCGGGAGGTCTGAGGTGGACGCCCGCACCATCGAGACGGCGCCCGACACCAGCGCGGTATCGCCGATGGGGCTTGCGGTGCCGCCGTCGCGCCACGGTCTCGCGGTGTCGCCGGTCAACAAGCGGCGCTGGCAGAATTTCAAGGCCAACCGGCGCGGCTATTGGGCGTTCTGGATCTTTCTCGTGCTGTTCGTTGTGACGCTGTTTGCGGAGTTCCTGGCCAACGACAAGCCGTTCCTGATCCGAGCCGACGGCAAGATGTTCGTGCCGGTGCTGGTCACCTATCCGGAAACCGCATTCGGCGGCGAGTTCGAGACCGCGGCGGACTATCGCGATCCTTATTTGCGCAAACTGATCACCGACAAAGGCGGATCGATCTACTGGCCGCCGATCCGCTTCTCCTACGATACGCATAACCTCAATTTGCCGACGCCGGCGCCGTCACCGCCGACCTGGATGCTGACCGAAGCGCAATGCAAGGCAGCGGCCGAGAAGATCGGCGGCACGCGCTGCGCCGATCTCGAATACAACTGGCTCGGCACGGACGATCAGGGCCGCGACGTACTGGCCCGGCTGATCTACGGCTTTCGCATTTCGGTGCTGTTCGGGCTGACGCTGACGATCATCTCGTCGATCATCGGCGTCACCGCCGGCGCCGTGCAGGGCTATTTCGGCGGCTGGACCGATCTGTTGTTCCAGCGCTTCATCGAGATCTGGACCTCGATCCCATCGCTCTATCTGTTGCTGATCATTTCCTCGGTGCTGGTGCCGGGCTTCTTCGTGCTGCTCGGCATCCTGCTGTTGTTCTCCTGGGTCTCGCTGGTCGGCCTGGTGCGCGCCGAGTTCCTGCGCGGACGCAATTTCGAATACATCCAGGCGGCGCGCGCGCTCGGCGTCTCGAACGTGACCATCATGTTCCGCCATCTCCTGCCGAACGCGATGGTCGCCACCATGACGTTCCTGCCGTTCATCGTGTCGTCCTCGGTGATGACGCTGACCGCCCTCGACTTCCTTGGGTTCGGCCTGCCGCCGGGCTCGCCCTCGCTTGGCGAGCTGCTCGCGCAAGGCAAAGCCAATATCCAGGCGCCCTGGCTCGGCATCTGCGGCTTCATCACGGTCGCGTTCATGTTGTCGCTGCTGATCTTCATCGGGGAAGCGGTGCGCGACGCCTTCGACCCGCGAAAGACATTTGCCTGATGGACGCCGCAACCCCACCGCTCTTGTCCGTTCGCGATCTATCGGTCGCCTTCCGCCAGGGCGGGCGGCCATGCCTTGCGGCTGACCGCGTGTCGTTCGAGATCCGCAAAGGCGAGACCGTCGCGCTGGTCGGCGAATCGGGATCGGGCAAGTCGTGCACGGCGCTGGCGGTGATGAAGCTGCTGCCTTATCCGGCGGCGAGCCATCCGTCGGGCACGGTGCATTTCAAGGGGCGCGAGCTGATCGCGCTGCCCGACAGCAAGATGCGCGAGATCCGCGGCAACGACATCACGATCATCTTTCAGGAGCCGATGACCTCGCTCAATCCGCTGCATACGATCGAGAAGCAGATCGGCGAGATCCTGCTCCTGCATGGCGGATTGACCGGCGCGCCGGCGCGCGCGCGCATCATCGAATTGCTGACGCAGGTCGGCATTCCGGATCCGGAAGGGCGGCTCGCAAGCTTCCCGCACCAGCTGTCCGGCGGCCAGCGTCAGCGCGTCATGATCGCGATGGCGCTCGCGAATGAGCCCGACCTGCTGATCGCGGACGAGCCGACGACCGCGCTCGACGTCACCGTGCAGGCCCAGATTCTGAAGCTGCTCAAAGAACTGCAGACCCGGCTCGGCATGGCGATGCTGTTCATCACTCATGATCTCGGCATCGTGCGCAAGATCGCCGATACGGTCTGTGTGATGAAGGAAGGCAAGATCGTCGAAGCGGGTCCGGTCGCCGACGTGTTCAACGCCCCGCAGCATCCCTATACGCGCGATCTGCTCGCCGCCGAGCCGAAGCCCGATCCCGCGCCGCTGCAACCGCAGGCGCCGATCGTGGTCGAGACCGACAATCTCAAGGTCTGGTTTCCGGTCAAGCGTGGCGTGCTGCGCAGGGTCGTCGGCCACATCAAGGCGGTCGACGGCGTCAGCATCGCGGTGCGCAAGGGCGAAACGCTCGGCATCGTCGGCGAGTCCGGCTCGGGCAAGACCACGCTCGGGCTCGCGATCCTGCGACTGATCTCCTCGGACGGCCCGATCGTGTTCATGGGCACGGCGCTGCAGGGGCTGCGGTTCAAGGACATGCGGCCGTTCCGGCGCGACATGCAGATCGTGTTCCAGGATCCCTATGGCTCGCTCTCGCCGCGCATGTCGGTCTCCGACATCATCGAAGAAGGCCTCTGGGTGCATCAGCCGCATCTGTCGCCGCAGGAGCGCGAGGCGAAAGTCATCGCGGCACTGTGCGATGTCGGGCTCGACGATCCGCAGATGCGGTTCCGCTACCCGCACGAGTTCTCCGGCGGGCAGCGCCAGCGCATCGCGGTCGCGCGCGCGATCGTGCTCGAGCCGACCTTCGTGGTGATGGATGAGCCGACCTCGGCGCTCGACATGCTGATCCAGTCACAGATGGTCGACCTGCTGCGCGGCCTGCAGAAGCGGCACGATCTCACCTATCTGTTCATCTCGCACGATCTGCGCGTCGTCTCGGCGCTTGCGAGCCGGCTGATCGTGATGCGCAACGGCAAGGTGGTGGAGGAGGGGCCCGCCGCCGACCTGTTCGCCCGGCCGCAGAGCGACTACACCCGCGCGCTGTTCGCCGCCGCGTTCAATCTCGAGAGCGCTCCCGAGGGCGTGGTGAACCAGTGAAAGGCGCGCTGGCTCTTCTCATCACCGGCGGGACCGAGAATTGGGCGCCGGGACGCTGGCGCGAGCGCTTCACGCGCGTCTGCCCCGATCGCACCGTCGCGCTCGTTCCGGATGACGCGATCGATCCCGCACATGTCACCTACGCGGCGGTGTGGAAGCCAAAGCCCGGCGCGCTGCGGCATTATCCGAAGCTTGCCGCCATCTTCAATCTCGGCGCCGGCGTCGATGCTGTCGTGGCGGACGCGACGTTGCCAGACGTGCCGCTGGTGCGGGTCGCGGTCGACGACCTGACCCAACGCATGACCGAATATGTCGTGATGCATGTGCTGATGCATCATCGGCGCCAGGGCTACTATGCCGAGAGCCAGAAGCAGCGCGTCTGGGCGCCGAAGCTGCAATGGGCGGCGCGCGACCTGCGCGTCGGCATCATGGGGCTCGGCGTGCTCGGCCGCGATGCGGCCGAGGTGCTGGCGCGCATCGGCTTCGACGTCGCGGGCTGGAGCCAGACGAAAAAATCGATCCCCGGCCTCGCGTGCTTCGCCGGCGAAAGTGAGCTCGGCGCCTTCCTCGCCCGCACCGACGTGCTGGTCTGCCTGCTGCCGCTGACGCCGCAGACGCGCGGCATTCTCAATCGCAAGCTGTTCGACGCGCTCGCGCGCGACGGCAGGCTCGGTGCGCCGGTGATCATCAATGCCGGGCGCGGCGGCCTGCAGGTCGAGGATGATATCTTGCGCGCACTCGATGACGACACGCTCGGCGCGGTGACGCTCGATGTGTTCGCCACCGAGCCGCTGCCCGTCGACAGCCCGTTCTGGTCGCACCCGAAGGTGACGCTGTCGCCGCACAACGCCGCCGACACCGACCCGGACGCGATCTCGGTCTATGTGGCCGACCAGATCGCCGCGTTCGAGCGTGGCGAGAAGCTCGTGAACGTGGTGGACAGGAAGATCGGGTATTAGTTAGAGCGTCGGACCGGGAGGCATGAGATTGCGCCCATCATATCGGCCCACCTCAAGCTCGAAAATGTCGACGCCCTCCAGGCAGCGGGCATTCACCGAGGTGCGATCCCTGTAGCCGGTCCGAAGAACTGGTGTCCCGCAGGTCGGGCAGAAATGGTGGCCTCCATCTGCATCACGCCAGAGATAGGTCGAAAGCCGACGCTTCTGTGTGACGAGCCGCACGGCCTCCACGGGAACCTTCCAGTGCATGAATCCGGAGCGCGCGCAGGTCGAGCAGTTGCACTCGTGCAGCCCCGCCATCTCGGCATCGACCTCCAACCGGATCGCGCCGCAGTGACAGGAGAGCTTGTATGGCTGCGGCATCGGTCATTCCCTCCCTCGTTTCGAACATGCGTTAGTTTCTGATCAAGGTCGCGCGCGGTCGGATCCAGTGCTCGGCGCTGTGTCCGCTTTCGCGCCGCGTTGGGATGCAAGCAGACATCGGTCCGTCAAGTCGATCCATGGATGCTCGGCCCGGTCACGCCCTCGTGACTGGCAATTGAGCGCGCCGCAGCGGCAAACATCGCGCCATCATGACTCGCCTTGTCACGGCCTGCCTGATCACAATCGCGCTCGCCTTCTCGGCACGCGCCGAGAGCGCCAGCTACAGCATCATCGGCCTCGACGGCACGCCGGTGATGAATCACGTCGTCCCGGTCGAGACCGGAGAGGACATCAGGAAGCTGCCGCATGTCGTCAGGGTGGGCAACGCGAAGGGCGACGTCACCATCTTCGAGTTCTATGATCTCAATTGCCCCTATTGCCGCAGGGCTGCGGTCGATCTGCGCGCCATGTTGGCGGCCGACAAGAAGCTCGATCTGGTGCTCGTTCCGTTTCCGGTGCTCGGCATCCCGTCGATCCAGGCCGGACGTGTGGAATTTGCGCTCGCCGAGCTCGCCTCACCGCTGAAGTTCTATCTGTTTCACCAGAAGCTGTTTTCCAGCCGCGGCGTGGTGGACGGCGAGCGCGCGCTTGCCGCCGCCGAGGGGCTTGGCTATGCGCGCGAAAGGATCCTTCAGCTGGCGAATGCCGAGTCCATCACCGCCGCCATGAAGGCGCATGTCGCCATCGGCGACAAATACGCCATGCAGGCGACGCCGTCCTTCGTCATCGCCGACGTCGCAATCATCGGCTATCCGGGCCGCGAGGCGCTGGAAAAGATCATCCGCGCAGCGCGCCAATGCGGCAAGGCGCAGTGCTGAGTCCTAGTGCAGGATGAGTTGAGATCGAATCGACGGCGCCAGCCGTGTTCGCCCTCTCCCCATAGCCCGTCGAAGACGGGCGTAAACGCCCTTATGATGGGAGAGGGCGTCGCAAGAGGTTCAACGTACTCGGTCGGGAGAGGGGGACTCTCGGCAGGCAGAGACCGTAGAGAGTCCCCCTCTCCCGATCTTCCGCGCTGAACCTTCGAGGAGCCCTCTCCCACGAGGGGAGAGGGCGCTTCGACGAACTCTGCACTCGCGGACGGGACGTGCGCAAGCTCGCGCGAACAGAACTTCATCGCGCTCTAGCTTGACGCAATGCGCTTCACGCTGGTGACATGGCTGCCGGCGCTGGCGATGCGCGCGAGCGCGGTCGCGACCGGCTCGACCGTAACGGCCATGTGAAACGCATTGGCGTGAAGCAGCGTCGCGGAGTCGCGCGCGATGGCGACATGGCCCTTCCAGAACACGAGATCGCCGCGCTTGAGGTCGCCGATGTCGATCAGCATTCCGAGTGTGCGTTCCTGCATGTCGCTGTCGCGCGGGCAGGCGATGCCGCAGGCGTCAAGCGACAGCTGCACCAGCCCGGAGCAATCGATGCCGTAATTGGTCTTGCCGCCCCACAGATACGGCGTGCCCATGAAACGTTGCGCTACCGCGACGAAATCGCCCGCAGCCTGCTCGAGCGGCGCGAGGTGATTGGACGGAATGAAGCCGATCGCCGATACCGCGAAGCTGTCCTGCTCGCGCAGCACCGTGAGGCGGCTGCCGAGCGGCGGCATCGCCACCGGCGGCAGCTTGATCGAGGGGCCCGGGAAGGCCAGCGTCCGCAGCGCCGTGACGGTGTGGGTCGGTGCATCGCGCGGCGCGACCAGGGCGTTCGCCGGCAGCCACCCGACATAGCCGTCGCGCGCAAGCTGCCCCCAGGCCCAACCCTCCTCGTTGAACTCGTAGACCATGACGCGCTCGCCCATCAGCGCCTCGGTCATCAGGATGGCGTCCGGGCGCGGGGCTTCGCGCAGGGGCGCCTGCGCGTCGATCACTTCGCGCGCTTCGCCCTCAACGAAGCGCGCCGCCGTGACCTTGCCTTCCAGGTGTTTCGCGGCGAGGTCCGGCCTCGCCGGGGTGACGCGCGGATCGAAGCTCACGGCAGCGGCTCCTAACCATAGCGCTCGCGCAGCAGCGCATAGAGCGCGCGTGCGACCTGGCATTCGCCGCCATCCGGCCGCGCCGGCTTCGCGCTCGGCGTCCAGGCATAGATGTCGAAATGCGCCCACGCCCGCGCGCCGGTGACGAAGCGGTTGAGGAACAACGCCGCGGTAATCGAGCCCGCGAAGCTGCCGCCGACATTGTTGACGTCCGCGCTCTTCGATTCGAGCAGCGACTCGTAGGGCTTCCACAGCGGCATCCGCCACATCGGATCGCGCTCGGCTTGCGCATGGCGCGCAAGGTCGGCTGCGAGCGCATCGTCATGGGTATAGAACGGCGCCAGCTCCGGTCCGAGCGCGACGCGCGCGGCGCCGGTCAGCGTTGCCATGTCGACGATCAGCTCCGGCTTCTCCTCGTCGGCGAGTGCGAGCGCGTCCGCGAGCACGAGGCGACCCTCGGCGTCGGTGTTACCGATCTCGACCGTGATGCCCTTGCGCGACTTGTAGATGTCGAGCGGCCGGAAGGCGTCGCCCGCAATGGCGTTTTCGACCGCCGGGATCAGCACGCGCAGCCGCAGTTTCAGCTTCGCGTCCATGATCATGTGCGCGGCAGCGAGCACGTTGGCGGCGCCGCCCATGTCCTTCTTCATGATCAGCATCGCCGAGTCCGGCTTGATGTCGAGCCCGCCGGTATCGAAGCAGACGCCCTTGCCGACGAGCGTGATTTTCGGATGCGCGGCATCGCCCCAGGTGAGCTCGATCAGGCGCGGCGCGCGCGGCGACGCACGTCCGACCGCATGGATCAGCGGAAAATTCTGCTGCAGCAGCTCTTCGCCGACGAGGCTGGCAAAGGCTGCGCCGTGCTTCGCGGCAAGAGCGCGCGCGGCGTCCTCCAGCTCGGCCGGCCCCATGTCGTTTGCCGGCGTGTTGATGAGATCGCGCGCGAGCGCGACGCCCTCGGCGATGCGCGAGAGCTCCGCGCCGTCGATCTCGTTTGAGAGCGCGAGTTGCGCGCCGTTCGCTTCCGCCCGGCGATAGCGCGTGAACTTGTAGGAGCCGAGCGCGAAAGCGAGCGCCGCAAGGCGCGGGTCATGCGGCGCGTTGGCAAAGCGATAGGTTCCGGCCGGGAGCAGCGACGGCAGGCGACCGGGCAAGAACCGGTCTTTGTCGGCCTTGTCTGCCGGTTCGAGGCCGAACAGGACGCCGCTCAGCGCGCCGTCCGCGCCCGGCAGCAACAGCGACTGCCCGGCCTTCGGCTCGAATTGCGCCGTCTCGGCAAAGCGCCGCGCCGCGGGCGCAAGCTCGTCGCGCACCTGCGCGTAGCTCTCCGTCGTGACGAACCAGATCGGAACCGGAGCGCCGCCAGATTGGGCAAAGGCCGGATGCATGAAATCTCCCGAAAAAAGCCGGTCCTGCTAGCACGACCCCCCGCGGCCGCGAAAGACCCCGGATTAACCGGGGGTTAGGGTTAACGTTCTATTGCTTGGGCCGTGGCTGGCAAGTCTTCAGAACGCCGGCGGAGAGTTACATGACTGTACGCGTTGCGCGTCCCATCCGCTCCCTCGCCGGCATCGCCGTGACGGCGCTGTTGGCAGCTACTCTGGTCGGCTGCAAGACCACCGGTTCGGTCGACGTCACCGGCTCGGTCGGCTCGCCGCCGGGCGCGCGCAGCGATGCCGAGTGGCGCAGCGAAGCGCAGGCGCTCGGCGACAAATTCCGCTCCAACCCGCGCGATCCGGATGTCGCCATTCGCTACGCGCAGGCACTGCGCGCGACCGGGCAGCGCGCGCAGGCTGCGGCCGTGCTCGAGACGGCGGCGCTGCACCACCCCAACCACAAGCCGCTGCTTGGCGCCTTCGGACGCGCGCTCGCCGACATCGGCAACTTCAAGCAGGCGCTCGAGGTGCTCGCCCGCGCGCATTCGCCCGACCAGCCCGATTGGCGCATCCTCTCGGTGCAGGGCGCGGTGCTCGACCAAATGGGGCGGCACGAGGAGGCGCAGCGCTACTATGCGAGCGCGCTCAGGATCGTTCCTGACGAGCCCTCGGTGCTGTCCAATCTCGGGCTCTCCTACGCGCTCTCGAAGGATCTCAAGCGCGCCGAGGAGACGCTGCGACGCGCCGCGGAGCGCGGCGGAAGCGACAAGCGCGTGCGCCAGAACCTCGCGCTCGTTGTCGGCCTGCAGGGCCGCTTCCAGGAGGCCGAGACCATCGCCAAGGCCGATCTGCCGCCCGAAGAGGCCGCCGCGAATGTCGCCTATCTGCGGCGCATGACGGCGCAGAACAGCACCGCTCCGACCAATTTGAAGAAGACCCTCCGCTCGCGCGCCGTGCAGGGACTCGATCCAGTGGAAGGCGACGGGACGTAGACGATCCGGACCGCCGGGAGGCGCCGGAAAGATCGGATCAGCAGGTCGTCTGCACACCGTCCCGCAACACGCAGTCCGACATGCGCGGGCGCATGAAGAGTGTGTTGTTCAAGAGTCGGTCGTTGATGATGTAGTGGCCAAGGCCGCCGTGGCCGATATTGGTGGGCGAGACGTAGTCATATGTCACCTCCGCCCGGATCAGGTACGTATTTGCGACCTTGAGCGCACTGTCCAGCGTCACTGAGGAGCCGACAGAGTACGGCACGGTTTGCATGAGAGCGCCGTTGGTCCAACCATCGCTCCAAGCCACCTTCGCGTTGCCCTGACTGTCGACCTTCACGCTGGTGAGTTTGATCGTCAGCTTGCTGCCGTCGTAGGGTGCAACGACCGCCGAGCTCGCGAGAAAAATGCCGCTGACGTCGCTTGAGCTGAGCTTGATCGCCTGCGAGGTCAGGTCGCCGAGCGTGCGTGTGACCAGCGTGACCTTGCGGTCGATCGCGATCCCTTGAGAGATTTCAACGCCGCCGAGATAGAGGATGGCCATCAGCGGGGCCAGCATGCCGAACTCGACGGCCGAAATGCCGCGCTGGTCGCGCAGCAGGTGACGGATCGATCGGCGCGCACGTGCGATACGGACAGCAATTTTCATCAGAATGCTCCGCAGCTCGTGCTGCCGAAGGGCTCGTTGCGGAAGGCAGCCGTCGCCATCAGCAGCTTCTTGTTGCCGCTCATGTCCGCCATCTGGTTGAAGCTGTAGAGCGAGACGAAAACCGGCCACGGATACATCAGGCGCACCACGACGATGGAGCAGTCGCTGCCGGGCGAATAGCCGAAAGTGCTGGTCTTGAGGTTGCCGTTCGCGTCGATCGGCTTGGCGTTGCTGATCGCGGAGAACGACGAATAGGTCGCCACGTCGATCTGCATGCCGTTGGCGCAATCGAACATGCCGTAGACCCGCTTGCACACCTCGTCCTTGAATGTTGTTTTCGTCAGGCCCATCGACTGCGCTTGTCCGGTCATGATCAGGCGCGCCGTGTCGGCAACCGCCGTCTCGAGGATCTGGCTTCCGAAGAAGATCATCGAGGTTTCGATGATGGCAAACATCAATGCGAGGAACGGCGCGGCCACGAATCCGAACTCGACCGCCGCCAAACCGTCTTCGCCGCGCGCGAAGCGCCGCACGGTTTTCAGCCGCAGCAGCGGCGCGCGCTTGAGACGCTTGGTGCGAGCAGAAAGTCCAGCCCGGATTGCCTGGATCATGACGCCACTCTCCGGAATGAATTTGCGTGCGTTTTCGCGACCGATCGGGCGACCTGCCCGTCGGGGAACAATGCTTAGCAAAATCGCCTTTGCGAAATGTTGCTGCGATCCAAGGCAGACGATGCGCCTGCGTTTACGCGCCGCTAACCACGCGGCGTCAGTGCCTCAGCGCGTCGCGCGGCTGCCGCTGGCGGCCGCCGAGCCGCTGCGCGCTTCGGACTGCCCCATCGTCTGACCGAAATAGGCCGGCGAGTCACCGAGCGTGATCCGCCGTTCGCAGTCGGGCGTGCAGCTGTAGGTCTCACGTTCGGCGCCGCGATAGACCGACACGGTCTGGCCGTTCGGCCCGCGCACCACGATCGAGCGCTCCATCAATACGCCCCCGGTGCGGTCGAGCACGATCAGATTGGTCGAGCCGTAGCCCTTGCCGGTGACCACCATGAGGCCGCCGGACTGCACCGCGATGTCGGCGATCAGCGGATTGCCGACCACGATGGTCGAGACCTTTTCGGGCAATTTGAGCAGCGTGGCCTGGTCAAGCGTGACGGTGAGCGTCTCGGCCGCATGCGCGCGCGGTGCCGAGAGGGTCGCGGCGGCGAGCAGCGCGAGACCGATTGCCGAGGCCGACTTACCGCGGCGAACCATCCTCAATGTCATCGCAACTCTCCGCGGACGCATTACAAACTCTCATTACCTCGACGCGGCGCGTGCCGTTCCCTCGGCTCTGACGCGCGGACCGCTGTCGCCACCTTAGCTGCAAAATGGTGAATGAATTGCAAACGCAGCGTGTTCAACGCCCGAGCAGCAAGCGGCACCAGCTTAGTCTTGATCGCGCTTCGTGTATACTCTTATCGTATTCAGCTTTATACATTCGTCTCGGCGCATTAATACATAGATGTTCGTGGGAATCATTTAAGAATAACGCCAACAACGGGGTGCGTTTTTACGCTCTGATTTTCACGAAAGCCAATTTTAACCAAGTTCTTAACACGAAATAATGCCGTAATATTCTCTAATCAGATTAACCTCGTCGCAATTGCTGGCTGGTACGTTCTGTCGCATCGCATCGGGAGAAAAAGCCCGGGCGTC